>Ga0105054_10001339_pt1 | contig 40613 bp, 42 predicted proteins | sample BON02_FD_78091 | JGI IMG/M metagenome (GOLD analysis project Ga0105054, IMG submission 78091) | Freshwater microbial communities from Lake Bonney liftoff mats and glacier meltwater in Antarctica - BON-02 (megahit assembly) | ecosystem: Environmental > Aquatic > Freshwater > Ice > Glacier...
GGGGGCAATGCGAGGTGCGAATGTCGTGTCGTACCACTCCCTGCCCTTCTTCGCTACACCCACCTGTCGAGTCAGAAAACCAAGGGCAAGTGGGATACCGAGGAAAATCAGCACGGCTTTAGTGATGCCCCAGGTGGAGAAAGCCACATCTTGGGTATCAAGCCCGAGCCAGCCGGGGAGAATTGCTAAGTAGAAGGTGCCCAACAGCGCATAGGCAAGAATCTGAAAAATAGAGTTAATGGCAACGAGTAGTGCGCCTGCTTCCCGGTCTCCGCACGCCAGGTCATTCCAGATCAGAACCATGGCGATGCATCTCGCCAGTCCAATAACGATTAATCCGGTGCGAAACTCTGGGTAGTCCGCGAGAAAAATCCAGGCGAGGGCAAACATGAGGAGTGGGCCGAAGACCCAGTTCAAAACGAGTGAGAGCCACAGCAATTTGCGGTCACCGGCTAGGTGACCAATTTCTTCGTATTTCACTCGTGCTAGTACCGGGTACATCATGGCGAAAAGCCCGATTGCGATCAGGATGCTTGTGTTATCAATTTTAACGGAATCCAGCGCACTCTGTAGGCCAGGAATTCCGCGACCGAGCAGTAGCCCCAATGCCATGGCCAAAACAATCCACAGTGGCAAGAATCGATCCAATGTCGAAAGATTGCTTAAGACTTGCGTTTCGTTCTTATTTGTCTGCTCGTCTGTATTCATTGGGTGTATCATCACAGAGTACATAGATGCTCGTCAATATGGTTAATGCTGTATTAGTGAAACAGAAGGTGAACATTTCATGACGCAAAACGTTATTCACAAGCAAACCCAAGCAAGGGGACCGGCATGCTGCCCCAATGGAATTGGTAAGCCTATAAATCGTAAGTCTGCTGAGGCACTCGCAGAATTACTCAAGGCTGTAGCCGATCCGACTCGACTCCAATTGATCTCACTGATCCGAGACAGTGACCAATGCACCGCATGCGTTGGCGACCTGACCGAAGCGATTGGCCTAAGCCAACCCACGGTCAGCCACCACCTGAAGGTATTGGTCGACGCCGGGATACTGAGTAGGGAGAAAGATGGATACTGGACCTGGTACACGCTCAACATGGACCGATTGAAAGAGTTGGCCGCCGTCCTGAGCTAAATAATGTTCAGCGGCCCGGCAGTAAGCCTTCAGCGCAATCGTCATTTTCATTATTGCTTCAAGAGATGGTCGATTGACAGGAAAGCAGCAAGTCAACTGGGAGAATCCCGCGACTTTGTTCGGGATTCCCTCTGATTAACAGAGGTACCCTTATGGGGCAAATCACCCTTGTTGGGGGGCGGTGCACAAGCGCGCGAGGGGTCAGAGGACATTTATGGCAGTGGACGCAGCGCGGTTTTCGAATCGGATGTGCCCTCTTTACGAAGGGCACGTTGCCCCTCGTGTTTTACGTTAGGGAGAAAAAGCAACATGGCAACAGGAACAGTAAAATGGTTTAACTCGGAAAAAGGTTTCGGCTTCATTGAGCAGGCAGATGGCGGACCCGACGTTTTCGTTCACTACTCAGCAATTGATTCAAGTGGCTACCGTTCACTCGATGAAAATCAAGCTGTCGAATTCGACATCACCCAAGGCCCTAAGGGACCTCAGGCTGACAAGGTTCGCATCGTCTAATACAGACTTCGAAAGGGTGGCCCTCGGCATCACGCCGGGGGCCATTCTTGTGTGCACCCAGCATGTGACTCAGGCACTACAAGTTCATCAAAAAAATATGGGTAAACTAAAAGAAAGAACATGTATTTAGTCGCAAATGCTGCTAAGTTTTGCCGATTATGGCCGAAATACGGATTTCCGATGCCGCCTCGATGCTGGGCGTCTCCGATGACACCGTCCGCCGTTGGATTGACATCGGCAAACTCAGCGCCGGTTCACCGGGAAATGGTCCGCGGACCGTCAGCGCGGAAAGCCTCGCTGTATACATGGCGGCCGCCTCCCGGTTAGAGAACACGGCAGTCCACGCCTCGGCGCGGAACCGCTTCCCCGGGATTGTGACCCGGGTTGAAAGAGATGGCGTGATGGCTTTGGTTGAAATCCAAGCTGGTCCACACCGGCTGACGTCGCTCATCAGCCGCGAGTCGGCGGACGAACTTGGCCTGGCCCCGGGGGTCCGGGCAACGGGGGTTGTTAAATCAACGAATGTGGTGATCGAGTTGGAGCAGAACTGATGAACAAAATTATCCGTGGACTGATAGCCATGGCCTTAATAGTTGGGTTAGGTGCCCTCTTCCCTAGTGCATCTGGAGCAGCGACGAAGCCGAATGGAGAGTTGACGGTATCAGCGGCGGCGTCACTCACCGACGTATTCCCAGTCATTGCTGATGCATTCCAAAAACGTTTTCCCGGCACCAAAATCAACTTCAATTTTGCCGGTAGTTCAACGGTGATGAACCAAGTTATTACGGGTGCCCCGGTTGACGTAATCGCAACCGCGTCAGAGCCCACTATGAGCATCGGGGTCGCCGCTGCTTTGGTTGCTCGCCCCCTGCTTTTTGCTAAAAATTCCATGACAATTGCGGTACCATCAGGAAATCCTGCAAAGATAAAAAGTCTGGCGGATGTACAACGCGGTGGGCTCTTATTAGGAGTGTGCGATCCTGCCGTCCCATGTGGTGCTGCCGCAGTTGAACTCTTTAGCAAGAACAACATCGCCGTTACACCGGTAACGCGCGAACTCGATGTTCGGTCGCTGTTGGGCAAAGTGATCTCCGGAGATCTAGACGTGGGAATCGTGTACATCACCGATGTGAGAGCGGCTGGGAGCAAAGTTGAGTTTGTCGAGATCCCGCTGAAAGACAATGTGGGGACGACTTACCCAATTGCTATGGTGTCGGATTCAAAGAACCAAGAGCTAGCCCAACGATTCGTGAATTTTGTTCGTTTCAACACCACCTCTCAGGGGATTCTGCGCGCATTTGGTTTCGCTAAGCCCTGGTAAGACATTGAAAAATCAACGAGCCCCACTTTTCTTGCTGGTCCCTGGGCTGGTCGCACTGATCTTTCTGGTTGTTCCGCTGATCGCTCTCATTGCTCAAACACCGTGGGACGCTTTCCCAAAAATAATTTCCTCCCCCGAAGCGTTGGAAGCGCTCCGGCTTTCACTTTTAACTTCGCTTGCGGCCACCTCACTCGCAGCACTGTTTGGAATTCCCATGGCATGGCTCCTGGCTCGAGAAGTATTGCCTTTCACTGGATTGCTGCGTGCTCTGGTGATTGTTCCGTTGTTACTCCCTCCTGTTGTTTCCGGTGTCGCCCTGCTTGAAGCGCTTGGTAGGCGTGGACTGGTGGGCAGATTCCTATATGACAACTTTGATATTACGTTTCCTTTCACAACCCTTGGAGTGGTGATTGCGGCGACATTCGTCGCGATGCCATTTTTGATCATTACCCTTGAAGGCGGCTTTCGCTCCCTTCATCAGCGTTACGAGGACGCGGCAGCAACCCTGGGGGCAAGTTCGCGAAGAATCTTTTTTAGAGTAACCCTGCCCATGGTCGCACCGGCAGCGATAGCGGGGCTCGTGCTGTGTTGGGCGAGAGCACTTGGCGAGTTTGGCGCGACAATCACGTTTGCGGGTAACTTCCCCGGCGTTACGCAGACAATGCCGCTAGCGGTCTACACGGCACTCGAGTCGGACCGCTCCGTTGCAATCGCTCTTTCTTTGGTACTACTTGTCGTCAGCGTTGGGGTGCTCGTTGGCCTACGCGGCAGGTATCTGCAAACGAGGACGTCATGAAAATTACGTCAAACTTCACTGCCACGAGGGGTGATTTCACCCTGATTATTGACACGATCGTTTCTTCGGGAACAGTAACGGCAGTCCTTGGCCCCAATGGCTCGGGAAAGTCAACTCTTCTGCGCGTCCTCGCTGGACTGCAAAAAATTGATTCAGGTAAAATTAATTTTGGTAAACGAGTGATGAACGACACCCCGTCAATCCACGTCCCACCTCAAGATCGATCCGTAGGTGTGGTGTTTCAAGACTACGCATTGTTCCCGCACATGAGCATCATGGAAAACATTGCTTTCGGTCCAAGATCGCTTGGAGCATCGAGAAAGGATGCCCACGCAAAGGCGCACTCGCACATGGATTTATTGGGAATAAGCGAGATTGCGGATCGAAAGCCGAGTCACATTTCTGGTGGTCAGGCGCAACGGGTTGCTCTCGCTCGCGCTTTGGCGACCGAACCAGATGTCCTGTTACTTGATGAACCCCTTGCCGCACTGGACGCGCTGACTCGTGAGAGTGTGCGCACCGAGCTCGCACGGCACATCAAAGCCTTCGAAGGTTGCGTGGTTTTTGTTACCCATGACCCGGTCGATGCCATGATTCTCGCCGACCGGGTGATCGTTTTAGAAGACGGAGCCATCACGCAGGAGGGCACACCCGGAGAACTAGCGGCCCGGCCGGCAACCGATTACGTCGCAGCGTTGATGGGTGTCAACCTGATCCGTGGGTCGGCACACGACGGTGTTTTGCACGTCGACGGTGGTGGAATTTTGCAGATACCGCAGCAGCAGTTGGAGGGTGAAGTCCTTGCTGTGCTTCGCCCTGAGGCCATCACCCTTCACGTGAATAAACCCGAAGGCAGTGCACGCAATGTGTGGCAGGGAACCGTGCGTGCGATCACTCAAATGCACGATCGAATTCGGGTCAGCATTGAAGCCTCTCCTTCGGTTGTTGCCACAATCACCCACTCGTCCCTCGCGGATTTGAAACTGAGCGTGGGCACACTGGTCTGGGTGAGCGCGAAAACACTTACCATCGAGGCTTACTCCAAGTAAATATTCGTACGGGGCTCGACCGTGCACTTACTCTCCGGTGAAGTTACCTTCGCGCCGTTCCACGAAACTCTGAATTCCTTCCTCGGCGTCCTTACTCGCCAAAATTGCGGGTAGGGTCTTTTGCAAATGCTCAATGGCCGCCCCCTCGCCTCGTTCGCGGGCGACGCGCGCGTTAGCGAGTGTCGCGTAGACGCCTAGGGGTGCTTGTTTGGCAATCAATTCTGCTATCTCAATTGCACGAACGGTGTCGTGCCCCACCGGTGTGATTTCTTGGATCAGTCCAATGCGCAAGGCTTCCTCGGCGCCGAATTCTTGCCCGGTAAGCAGGAATCGCATTGCATTGCCCCAACCAAGTTGTTGGGCCGCCCGGACGGTGGCGCCGCCAAAGGGCATAATCCCGCGGCCAATCTCGAGTTGTCGAAAGCGCACATCATCTGCGGCGATAACGATGTCGCTGGCGAGAGCCAATTCAATGCTGAGGGTGTAGGAAATTCCATGCAGGGCCACCACGATTGGTTTGCTCACCTTATTGGACCAGAGCCCATAGGGATCAACACTTGTATTGCCGGAAAGCGCCGCGGGACCGCGTTTGGCGACTTCGGGTCCAACTTCGGCAAGATCAAGTCCGGCGCTGAAGTGATCGCCGTGGGCGTGGACGACCCCAACACGCAGGTGAGGTGCGTCCTCGAGGATTTGATACGCCCGGGCCAGCTGGTTAATTGCCGCGAGGTTCATCGCATTGCATTTATCTGGTCGATTAAGCCCTATCAGGAGAACATGCCCTTGTTCAACGACCGTGATCAGGTTTTCAATTGGCGCAGACATGGCGCAATGGTAGCGGCTGGTGTTAGATTTTCCGCATGGAAAATGAACCCACAATTGCGTACTCAATCGCTCCGCAGAACAAGTCATGGACCGCGACCAAAATCGTGGCGATCATTCTGGCAATCGTGTCCGGTTTGTACATGTTGCCGTGGGCGATTGCGGCATTGCGTGATGTCAGGCATTGGGGGGTTTTCTGGGTGAACCTACTCCTTGGCTGGACCATTATTGGTTGGATCATTGCCCTGGTCATGGCGCTTCGATCCCAGGATCGGATTGTCGTAGTGGTCACGGATACGTCAAGTACGACATGATGGCCGCATGGAACTAGGACTCAGTGAACGCGGTGCAATTCTTCTTGACCAAGTAAATGCTTTTATGCGCAGTGAGGTATTTCCCGCCGAGTCGATTTATGCAGATCAGCGGGCTGAACTCATTGCATCAGGTCAGCCGCATTCGGTCCCGCCAATTGTTGAAGAATTGAAGAGCAAGGCCCAAACACTTGGTTTGTGGAACCTTTTTCTCCCCAGTCTCTCGGACGGACTAGGTGCGGTGGATTACGCCTACATGGCCGAACGCATGGGTTGGTCACTCGATATTGCGCCAGAGGCCATGAACTGCGCGGCGCCCGACACCGGAAACATGGAAATCCTCTCCATGTTTGGAACCCCCGCACAAAAACAAACATGGCTGGAACCCCTCACTCAAGGAAGGATTCGCTCAGCATTTGCTATGACTGAACCAGATGTCGGATCATCCGATGCGACCAACATTCAGCTCTCCATTGAACGCGATGGCAATGACTATCTCATAAACGGTCGCAAGTGGTGGTCCTCGGGAATCATGGATCCGCGCTGCCAAATCATGATCGTCATGGGAAAAACTGATCCGAGTGCACCTCGTCACTTGCAACAGTCGATGGTTTTGGTCCCGCTCAAAACTCCGGGAGTGGCAATTGTGCGGGACCTCAGCGTTTTTGGTTATCACGATCAACATGGGCATGGCGAAGTAACTTTCGAAAATGTCCGGGTACCGATGACTAACTTACTTGGTGAGGAAGGTAGCGGTTTCGCAATTGCGCAAGCGCGGCTGGGACCGGGCCGCATTCACCATTGCATGCGCACGATCGGAATTGCTGAGCGCGCCCTGGCGTTAATGGTTGAACGAGCTGAAAAGCGTGAAGTCTTTGGTGGACCCCTAATTAATCAAGGTGTGGTGCAGGAATGGATTGCGGAATCGCGCATTGCGATCGACCAGGCGCGACTCCTTACTCTCAAAGCCGCTTGGACGATTGAGAATTTTAGTGCAAAGAATGCGCGCAGTGAAATTGCTGCGATTAAGGTCGTCGCCCCACGTGCTGCGCTGCAAGTGATTGATCGAGCGATGCAAACATTTGGCGGGGCTGGAATTGGACCAGATACTGTCCTGCCGCGAATGTATGCCGGCGTTCGGTCATTGCGTTTTGCTGACGGACCAGACGAGGTTCACTTGCGAGATCTTGCCCGGCTGGAAATCCAAAAACAGGCTGTGACGAGAGGCACGTTGAGTGACTAGCACTCTCCCTTCCCGGACCTCAGCCGTGCGCGGTGAAGACGCACTTGACCTGGAGGCACTACTTCTCTGGGCCAACCACAATGGAGTGGGACTAATCGGCCCACTGGACTTACTACAGTTTCAAGGTGGCGCGAGCAACCTGACATACCTGGTAACCGATTCGGTCGGCGTGGCTTATGTACTACGGAAACCGCCGCACGGTGTCAAAGCCGCTAGCGCCCATGACATGGGACGTGAAGCCCGGGTGTTGAGAGCACTCGGCCCGGTTCTGGATCGCGCTCCTAAGGTGATTGCTTACTGCGAAGAAAATAATGTACTGGGTACGCCCTTTTATCTCATGGAGTATATCCAGGGTCATATTTTAAGTCATTCGATTCCACCGGATTTACGTGCGAGTGAGAGAGCTGTTCGCGCCCTGAGTGAATCCATGGTTGATGCACTGATTCAACTTCATCAAGTGAACATTTTCGAATCGGGATTAGCCGAACTTGATCGTGGCGAGGGATACGTTGCCCGACAGGTGTCTGGTTGGTCCAAGCGTTATCGCGATGCTCGCACCGAGGACGTTCCAGATGCCGAGACTCTGATGACTTGGCTGGCAAGCACGCAACCACCCGACGTCAAACACGCGCTCATCCATGGGGATTGGCGCTTTGACAATCTCGTTCTTGATTCAACCGGTGCATTGATTGGAATCCTTGACTGGGAGATGTCTACTATCGGCGATCCCTGCATGGACTTAGGTGCGGCGTTGGCGTATTGGGTTCAAGCTAATGACGATCCTGCTTATTTTGGTGTTCGAATGCAACCGACGGATGCTCCCGGGATGCTGACCAGATCAGAGGTCGTCGAACGTTACGGCGCCGCTATGGGTGGAGAAGTCCAGAAATCACTCACAGCACATATAGATTTTTATGAGATCTATGGATTGTTTAGACTTTCGGTGATCATTCAACAAATCTGGGCACGGTTTCAATCCGGGGCTACCACGAATCCACGGTTTTCTGGTTTCGGCTTGGTTGTCAACATGTTGATCGCACGCGCCGAGGCAAAAATCAGTTAAGAAACCCAAATGCACGAAAGAATCTACGTGCATTTAGTATCTGGCCGTGGACTTCGCTACTTCATTGACGCAAGCGCTCACTAATTTTACGTCAGTCCCAGTGTTGGCGTTTGTGCTTGGTTTGATCGCGGTTGCTCTAAAAACGGATCTTCGTTTGCCCGATGCGGTCTACCAAGCCACTTCCATGTACCTTCTTTTTGCCATTGGTCTCAAAGGTGGTGTTGCCCTCCGAGCTTCTGACCCAGCGGAAGTACTCGCCCCCATCGGGGTCGCCCTCGTCCTTGGAATGCTTATCCCAATCCTGGTCTTTATCGTTTTGAAATACCTAACCAAGCTCGATCCAGTTGACCGAGGAGCAATGGCTGCCCACTACGGATCAACATCTCTCGTGACATTCACGGCAGCAATCGTCTTTCTTGAGAGCCTGGACATCGCGTTTGAAGGGTTTATGCCGACACTTCTCACCGTCTTGGAAATTCCGGGCATCATTGTTGGGCTGTTACTCGCTGGCCGATACCTCAGCCGGAGCGGGTCGGGTTCACAACAGGACGGATGGGTGCGGGAAATCATTTTTGGCAAATCCATCCTGCTTCTCGCTGGTGGGCTCATCATTGGATTGCTCACCGGAGCTAACGGGTACGAACGGGTTGAGCCATTCTTTGGATCTTTGTTTACCGGTGTTCTTGCCCTCTTCCTACTGGAACTTGGTTTTCTGGCGGGTCGCCGCCTTGGTTCGGTTAAAGAAGCAGGTTTTGGGCTGATTGCTTTTGCAATCATCTTCCCGCTGTTTGCGGGGACCCTGGGAATAATTGGCGGTTATATCGCCGGGCTTTCTGTCGGCGGAGCCATGATACTGGGAGTTTTATGTGCGAGTTCGTCTTACATCGCAGCCCCGGCGGCCGTTCGGCTTGCATTGCCAAGTGCGAATCCAGGCATAACTCTTACCGCAAGCCTTGGCATGACGTTCCCATTTAATTTGATTCTAGGAATACCGATCTACCTATTTATTGCCCAATCCCTGGAGGGGTGGTTCACGTGAGCGAAGACCTACAAACTGTCGTTTTGCTGACAATTGTCGCGGAGTCACTGGTTGAGAATCGGCTCATTGATGAACTGACTTCGTGCGGTGTGGTTGGTTGGACAATTACCCAGGCGCGCGGGGCTGGTCCGGCAAACCGACGTCTGAGCGAGGTTGAGGGGGGCAATATTAGAATCGAGGTCTTGGCTTCGGAGGACGTCGCACGAAAAGCATGGGATCTGTTGAGCAATAAATATTTCCCACATTACGCGGTCACGGCATGGCAAAGTTCTGTCCTCGTTTCACGCCTTGATCGGTATACAAGCGATTAATGGACGTTAACTCATAGATTCCCCAGAATTGTGAACTTTCGTCAAAAAAGTTATGTGGCCAACGTTCCGGCGAAAATCTGCCAAGCCAACAGGCTCTTCGCAATCAGGCTGAGAAAAATATAGGCGCGTTCACCGTAACGGTAGTTGGCCCATTTTCCCACCTGCTTGTACTGCAGGTATTGGACCAGTGCGAATGAGTTGAAGAACAGGAAAAGCGAGACAATAATCCCATAGACGAAGGCGGGGGTTTGTTCAACAGATGTTGATCCCGGTGAAACGACGTACATTGTGATGGCGATCCACGGCACGATTCCAGCCATGCAACCGAACACAAACGGCAACATTCCTCCGCTTCCCGGCTGCTCGTATTTCTCCTGCAGCCAACCGAAAAGGATCATTGACGCATTGACACCAAAAATAGCAATCAATGCTGTTACGTCGGCGATTCCAGTAATTTGAGCAATCAGAACAATCATGACCGAAGAACTAATCGAGTATTCAACCCACCGGAAATAATTGTGCTGCAGGTTCAGTCCTTCAACATACTTCGCGAAAGACAGGGGACTCGCGACCAAGAAGTGGAAGAAAGCAGAAAGCGCGAAGAACAAGGCGACACCCCAAGCAATCGGGGAATTAAATAAGATGACCGTTTCACTTGGAGTTGTCCCGGGTGGACCCTCTAAATACGTGGCGGTGATAGGCAGAGTGAAGTCTTTTGCCAGCACCACAATGATGATCAGTTGAGTGAGATGCGCAAATCCGGCAATCAAATTCCAACGGCGCAAACTCTGATCGGTAATGTTCATGTTTCCTTCTTCCACGGCATTGACCACTTTTTTTTCGGTTTTTTTAATTCTACGGGTTCCTCAAGTGGCACTTCATAACGTAATTTTCGTAACTCAACGATACTAATGGCCATGGCAGCTATTGGAACCGCAAGTAAGGCACCGGCCACGCCAAAGAGTGCTGCCCCGAGTAGGACGGCGGCAAAAGCAACGGCCGGATGAACGTTGACGGCGCGCGCACTAATTCTTGGCTCAAAGGTGAGATTCTCGACCTGCTGGTAAAGAATCCCCCAGATCAGGGCGATGACTCCGATCCATGGATTTCCGCTGAGTAAACCAACGAGGACAGGAAGCACGATCGCAATGTAGGTGCCAATTGTGGGCACGAATTGGGCCACGAGCCCGGTCCAGATCCCCAGAGCCAGCCACGATGGCATGCCAATTGCGAGGAAAACTATCGCGGTCGTGCCACCATTTATTGCGGCAAGCACAATGCGCGCTGCGACGTAGTTTCCCGTCTTCTCCGCAGTGACACCCCACACCTGCTCGGCAAGAGGCTGAAATTTTGGGGAAAATAGTGACCGGATGTAGCGACGAAATCTCGGTGCGTCCGCCGAAAGGTAAAAAGTAAAAAGACCGATAGTGAAGAGTCCAAAAAACCCGAGAGCAAGGGAGCCCAATAATCCGAGCACCCCCTGCAGTACGGCAGAGGCATATTCCGCCGACTTCTCCGGGGTCAGATTGAGTTGTTCCCAGAGGTCTGCAACTTCGTAGTTGGAATTCGTGCGCTGATTAAACCAAGCCAGTGCGCTGTCAAGGATTCCCGGCAAACTCTCAATGAGTTCGGCGATCTGGTTGATCAGCAGGTTTCCGAAAGTGGCACTGAAAATAATAAAGAAAACAAATATGGAAATCATCACGGTAGCCGTTGCGAGCCCACGCCTCATGTGTCTGGCCAGCCGACTAACACCAGGCTCCATCGCAATTGAGGCAAACCACGCCATCAGGACAATGAAGATTACGCCGCCACCATCTTCGAGCAGGAACGCGAGAAGTAGCGCGATCGCCACGACGGCAAGAACGATGAAACTGACCCGCCAAATATTCTTTGAATCGAAAATAATCGTTCTTTGATCGCGCATATGCTCAGATTAGTACCCAGGGACGTCGGTGAAGCACGTATTAATGGTTACGTCGACGTGAGATCCAAAAGTTGAGCTAATCGCCAAATATTTTGACTCCAATCTGCGTCTCGCACGACGAGCGCGCGGGCATTTCGTGTCATTGTGCTAACCCGCTCCGGGTGGGCAACCATGTCATGCAATGTGTGCGCAAGGTTGGCCGGATTCCCGAGTTCAAAGAGCATTCCGGTCGGCCCAGATGCACTGTGGAGCCAAGCGCTGTTCCCGGGACTATCGGAGACAACCACGGGTATTGACGTTGCCATCGCTTGTAATAGGGTCACCGACGTGCCATCAGTTTCGGCCGCCGACACATAAATCCCGTGTTGGCTGAAAAGTTGAGACAATTGTGACTCTTGCACACGCCCAATGAAACTGACGCAGCGAAGTTCACGTTCTTTCACCTGACGTTTCAACTTGTGCGTTAAGGACCCGTCATTGCCAATGGTTAATGAGCACGTGACTTCTCGTTGTTGAAGCAGTGCGACGGCCTCGAGAATAGTGTCAATGCGGTACAGAGGTTCATGTGCACGCAGGCTAAGAATTGATAGATCAACGGCGCGATCGCTGCCCCGTGGCGGAAATTTGTCTAGGTCAATGCCCCATGGGATGGTGGCGATTAAATCAGGATTCATACCTAAATCAAGTGCGATATCCCTCGTTGGGACTGAATCAACGATGAGTCCCGAAAGTTTATCAAGCCAGTCAGCCGGCTGATGGTCCTTAGCGGCATGCAGATCCCAGCCCCACGACAGTCCAATGACCGGGTTCCTCAGTTGATCCAATCGTGAGAGAGACCCTGGTGTGAGTGGACCGGCAATAACGGGCGTGTGCGAGTCAGAAACCTCGACATCGACTCGCCAGCCCATGGATTGGAGTGCAGTGCGCCAGCGCAGGTCATGAATTCCGTCGGTGTCGCTGAGATACACACAGGTCTTGTCCATTAAGGGATTGCCCATTAACCGTTAAGCGAGGTCATCCCACGTGATCAGATCACCTGCAGGGATGTCCCTTCTCGTGATTTTGCCGGGGACCCCTGTTACTTCATGTGCTGGGATTGCCTGCCGAGGAGCAGGACGAAGTACTTCCACGTCGGTCCGTACCAGCGTGGTCCCTTCGGGCAGATCCCGTCGGGCACGTACGCACCGGCGCTGCAGAACAATGGTCTCTATCTCATTGCTTTCAATTCTTTTGATACCAGTTCCTAGGGCGGCTTCGAGTTTGCGGGTTTCTTCAACCATTGAGCGCCAAGCCCGTGGATCCATTGAGAACCCGTGATCAGGCCCGGGAAGGTTCGTGTCGTCGGTGAAGTGTTTTTCAACAACACGAGCCCCTAATGCAACCGCCCCAAGTACGGTGAGGTGGCCCGGCGTGTGGTCAGACAAACCCAGGGTGACGGTGGGAAACGCCCGATTGTATTGCTGTAGAACTCGCAAGTTCACGTGGTGGATGTTTTCTAGACTTCCTTCGTAATTCGTATTGCATTGCATGAGGACGAGTGGAACTCCTGTGGGCAGAAGAACACTCATGGTGCGTTCAACGTCTTCGAAAGTTGCCGCACCCGTTGCGACAATCATCGGTTTACCCAATGCCGCAATGACTTCAAGCTCTTCAAGCCAATTGATGTCACCCGAACCAACTTTGAAGGCGTTAACAAAAGGGCCAAGGTGTGCGACCGCCTCAATGTCGTACGGCGCCGACATGAACTCAATATCGATTGCTTGAGCGTGTGCGGCTAGCGGGGCCGTCCAATCCCACGGCAGGCTGGCCTCCTGATAAACCTCGAAGACGGATTTCTCCCACGTCGATTGATGTGACCGCTGTCCGCCAAGTGCCTTAAATCCGAAGTCGCTGACAATATTTTCGGCCCGGAAATGCTGAAACTTCGCGCAATCTGCCCCGGCATTTTTCGCTAACGTCATGAGGGATTTAGCTCGATCCAATGAGCCGTCGTGATTCGCGGCAATATCTGCGATGAAATAGGTTGGTTGGTCGGATCCAACACATCGAGGTCCAATCATAAAATCGCTCACAACGTGACTTTATCGGGTCATGGACTTGTATTGATTCACATCCATGCTTAAGGTAAGGCGGTGCGAAGATGTGTATTAATTGCCTGCGCGGTCATGGTCCTGGGATTGTTTCCGGCATCACCTTCAGTTGCCGCAGACTCGGTAGGTGGCACGGCAGCAGCGCAGGTTCGTGTTCTCGAGGCCAAGAAGCAGCGCAACAGCATCGTCTGTCCTACGAAAAATTTCTGGCTGGGGGCAGGTTGGGGGGCCGATCGCGGCAGACGCTCTCATCAGGGAATGGACATGGGTGGCAAAAGGGGAACACCCATATTTGCCGTTGAGGCCGGTCGGATTAATCGAACGAAACGTCAATCAAATGGTGCGCTGCAAATTGTTTTACGTGGCAAGGGTGGGTCAATGTACTACTACGGTCACATGGACAAGGTGTTGATCAAGGCCGGCCAGAGAGTTAAAAAAGGTCAAGTGATTGGAAAAATGGGTGACTCCGGTTCTCCTGGCGAAGTACATCTCCATTTTGAATATTGGAAAAGTGGCAGGGAATCTGCTGCCATCAATCCCACCAAATTCTTGAAGCGGGCATGTAAGAGTATTTAGCCCCACGTTCGCGGATCGAGTAATCCCTCGTCGGTAGAGTGAAACGGACGGAAATCTATTCCCAGTGCATGTGTGCTGATGGAACCGATAATTTGATCAAACTCATTGGTGCTCGTCGGAGCAATTATTGTTGAATCCAACCATTGTTGTTGATTTATGAACTGCAAACAGAGGGCCAATGGACGCACATCCTGCACGTGGCAAAATTTGTGGAAGGTAGTCACATCTGCGTGTTCAGAATTAGGTGAGAGCAAAATTCCTTGCAGGAAAATAGACCTTGCTTGGAATGCAATCCCTGGAAATGATTCTGCCGCACCTATAAATCTTTGATCCACAATGTTGATCGGGATCTGGGCCGTGTCCCAAATCGATAGGGTTTGGTGTGCACGCTCCAGATCCGAGAGGGCGTACGCAGAGATCCCAACGTGTGAGGTGAGGCCTTCTTCGACGGATAATTCAAAGAACTGACTGACTGACTCAGTTTCATGTTGATCCAAAGTGAACCAGTCGTGAATCAAAAGTGAGTTGACCGAATTAGTCTTGAGCCGGGCCAAGCTCCCACGCAGACTTAGCATTAAGTCGTCGCAGGTGTTGTGCCTGGCCGATAATTTCGTTTGAATGCTAATTCCGGTTGTATCAAGATTCCCAATTCGAATCTCGGCGTCACCATAACTCGCTGCTGTATCCAGATGTGTGATTTGGTGGGCCCGCATTGAATCAAGTAGGCCCTGAACCACGACGTCTGTCAGCCGCCCACTCTTATTTGTGGCTCCGTAATCCAACCCCCATTGGGCCGTCCCAATTGCCAGTTTGTCGGTGTAGTTCACGGAGCGATCCTAGTAACTAGTTCATCACGTGAGCCAGGATCAGGATGACCGCGGTGATAAGCAGCAAGATGCCCGAAGCCGTAAGAATCAGTCGATAGGTCCGCGCACTCATGCGATGCCTGGTCGCTGCAAGCGTGATTACGATGGCAACTTTGGCGCCAACTAAAGTTAAATAAAACGCGACAAGAAAAACAATGGCTTGAGTCGGGCTTTCGCGCCAAAAGCCGATCAGGATTGTTGATCCAGCGGTAATCCAAAAAATCCATGGAGCAGGATTGAGAACGTTGATCAATGCACCTTGAGCGAGTACTGGGAGTCGCTGGAGTTTTGGTGGTTTCTTGCTGCCCATCTGGACTTCGGTGTCACTCATTTTGTGGGCGGACCAAAGGATCTCGAGACCAAATGCTGCAACGACTATCCCACCCACAATTCCTAAGACGGTGATTGCACCGTCGGGCAATTGAGATACCAGGGTCAGTGACAGCAGAATAATTACCGAGTCGGAGATCAGGGGAGCGATGGCGATTCTCAGCCCGGATCCTAACCCGCTGCGCAGAGTGGTCGAGATTGCTAATCCTGTGAGCGGGCCAGGGGCCACTCCTGAACCAAGGCCGATACTGAGACCTGCAAACAGTGCGGTCAGCAAGTGAGTTCTTTTACCAGTTCGGCGACCTGAACCAAATCACGAACCTCGAATGTTGGCTCGGCATCGAGCTCCTCGGGAGTTTGCGCGTTGCGGTTTATCCAGCAGGTGGTGAAGCCAAACCAAGTGGCACCAATTGCGTCCCATTGATTGGCTGAGACAAATAGAACTTCACTGGTTGAGTTCACGCCTTTGGTTTGCGCCCACTCGAATGCGCGTTGATAGAAGACGGGGGCGACTTTGAAATCTTCGACTTGATCCGAAGTAATGAGTGATTCCTTGCTTACCGTGATTCCCGCATTGCGCAAAATAGGTGCAATGAATCGGAGATCCCCATTAGTCACGATTGACCAAGGAGTAGGGAGTTCGTTGAGAACCTGATTGGTGTTCAAATAAGTTGTGTTCTTCCTGTATTGATCCATAAGCTCACTGACTAATGAATTTTCTGGGTTAATACTGAAGGCACGCAGGGTCGCTGTTAATGCGTCTTGGGTTATTTCCCCAAAGGGCTTGTATTTCTTGCCCGCTGAACGTAGGCGAGAGTAATCAATTTGTTTTGTGCGCCACGTCAAACTAATTGCTTCCCCCATACTTGGGAATTGTTCTTCAAGAAAAGTGTTGATTGATGAAATGTCGATTAGTGTGCCGAAAGCATCAAAGCAGATTGCATGTATTCTCGAAGGTGGAATCCCAGCCATTGAGCCAGTATCCCTAATTTGGATCACTTATGTGTGGAGAGGTAATAATGAAAGCAAAGTTTACAGCGTTTACAGCGTTTGCAGCAGTTGGAGCATTAGTCATGTCGGTTTCCACAGTAACGCTACCAGCGGCGGCCTACGACAAAGAGGCATATGGCTATGCGGCATCACACTATCTTGAGGAAAAGGAAATTCCAAAAGTTTTCAAACCTAAATCCAAGGGATTCTTTGTCTCCATCAACCCATCTAGTTTTTCCAACACGGTCTGTGGTTATGGCACGGATGGAAATACTAAAGTTAAATTGGCTAAAGGAACAATTCAGAGTTATGCAAACTACCGGCTCAAGAACGGAATGGTGGACTTGTCCGTCAGCGTTACGCAATACAAGAGCAATGTAGCCGCCGAAAAAGCCTTTAAGGCTATGAGTAAAGTCATAAAGAAGTGTGATGGGAGGGTCGACACTTCTTGGACAAGCCCAGACGGAACCGTTTACCCTTCCAATACGGTGACGACAACCGGTAACGTTCCTGGAGTAACTGTGACCGGGGTCCAGTCAGTATTCATTGAATTGGATTCAAACTTTGCCGAAACAGCAGATAGTCCCGCTTCGGTAAATGACCAGCGAACGATTTTTACTTTGGTTAATGATGTCATTATTCAAAGCGGATTCAATTCAGGTTCATCGAAAAATATCGCTGCAGCGCATAAAAAAGGACTTGAAAAGGTCGCCTTTGACATGGTGGATTCCTGGCTTGACTAGATCCAGGTAGGCATCCACATGCGGAGCCGCCACTGGTCGTATGGAATTACCTCTCCGGTCCAGATCGGATAAAACCACCAGGCCGCCGCAATGACAGCTATCAGGTAAAACGCAATGAGTGCGATTACTAAACGCTGTTGTTGTGGCGGCTTTCGTTGCAGGATTTTCATAATGGTGAGTGCTACCGCCATGACGACGAAGGGAAGATATATCACTGTGTAAAAAGTGAAGACTGTTCGGTTGAGGTAGAGCATCCAGGGCAACCACCCGGCAGCGATTCCGGCAAGGAGCGCACCCGAACGCCAATCGCGAGTGGTAATCCAATTCCACAATTGATACGGAACGGCAAGAAGTGCTGCCCACCAGATAATTGGATTGCCAAGGGCCAATACTTCCTGTGCACAATGGTCGGTCGGACACCCAAGGCTGCCGTCCTTGATGCTTTCATAGTAAAAACTGGTTGGTCGTGTCATGAGTGGCCAAGAAATCGGATTACTTTGATAACTGTGTTCACTATCAAGGTTGACGTGAAAGTTCCATGCTTGTCGGTGATAGTCGAAAAATGATCTCAGGGCGTTTGGAATTACTGATGGTTCCTTGTCGTTGGCCCAGTTGCGTCCCCAACCGGTAGTACTAAGGAACCAGCCGCTCCATGACGCGAGATAAATCACGGTGAGCAGGGCAATCGAGGTAGCAACGACAACCGGTGCACTTTTGAGAAGTGTTGCCAACCAGGGCCGACGTACTCCGATCGTCCGACGAAGGGAGACATCCCAGAGCAGTGACAGCAACATGAAGATCGCGATAAACCACAGCGCGGACCATTTAACGCTGACCGATAGACAAAGAAAGATCATTGCAACCAAGCGCCATGGCCGAATTCCAAGCCCGGGGCCAAACCCTTGGGCAAGCCGCGTCCACACTGATGTCGAATCCCCACCGAGGTGGGCCAACCGTCTCCGGGTGCGATCTCGATCAAGGACCAAGGCGCCGAAACCAGTCAGAATAAAAGTGCTGAGCACCATGTCGAGAAGTCCGGTGCGACTCAAAACAAGATGGATGCCATCCAGGGCCAGCAGCAAACCAGCAATGGCGCCGATCAGATCTGATCTCGTCATACGGCGAACGATGCGCGCGACCATGAGGACAGAAAGGGTTCCCAAAACAGCGACGGCGAATCGCCAGCCGAATGGTGAAACCCCAAAAAGGTATTCGCCCGTTGCAATCACCCATTTGCCGGTAGGTGGGTGGACAACAAATGATCCTTGGTCTGTGAATCCGGCAACGGTGCGCCAGCCACCACCGGCGGTAAGCATGATTGCGTCATGTTCTTCAACTGCCTTGTGTTCGACACCAAATCGCAGTAGTGACCAGGCATCTTTTGCGTAATATGTTTCATCAAAAACGACCGCATTGGGAGTCCCGAGATTGACAAATCGAAGAATTCCCGCAAACAGTGCAATCACAAGCGGTGCAATCCACGTCTTTATACCGAGGGTGGGAAAGGCGGGGTAGAGCCGCTCGGCAAGCGTTGCAATACTTCGATCGGGCGTGGGGGACACGACCACATATTAAGTCGTCATGCACTATTGCGGGATGGGTGCAAAGGATTCGGTTCAATCCGTCGGTCAATTGGTGTTTGCCGCCACTCCCATGGGAAATGTTGGTGACGCTTCAGCCCGTCTGATCACTGCGATTGAACAGGCAGATGTGATCGCCGCTGAGGACACCCGCAAATTCATGAACCTCTGCTCACGACTGGGTATTCGCTACGACGCGAAACTGGTTTCACATTTCGAAGCCAATGAAGCCGGTCGTGTTGAGCAACTACTGGAAGCGGTTAATGCAGGCAGTACGGTGCTCGTGGTCAGTGACGCTGGCATGCCTTCGGTCAGCGACCCCGGTTACCGGCTTGCGGTTGCCGCAATTGACGCGGGAATCAACTACCAGGTGTTGCCGGGGCCTTCCGCTGTCCTGACCGCACTCTTGCTCTCGGGATTGCCCGCTGACCGGTTTTGTTTCGACGGTTTTCTTCCGCGCAAGAGTGGAGATCGCGTCCGCGCCCTCACCGAGCTCTTACACGAACCGCGGACCATGATCTTTTTTGAAGCTCCACACCGACTAGAGAAAACACTCAACGACATGGTCGGGGTTTTTGGGCCTGATCGACGTGCGGCGGTAGCTCGAGAAATGACCAAGACGTACGAGGAAGTGATTCGAGCATCGCTGCAGGAACTCAGTATGTGGGCAACGGGTGAGATTAAAGGTGAGATTACTCTGGTGGTTGCCGGGAATGAATCAACCGCAGGCAGCGAAATCCCACTGCTTGAATTAGTTGAACTAGTTCACGAGCGGGTCAAAGAAGGTCAGTCCACAAAAGATGCTGCAGCTCAAGTTGCTCTCAAGTTTGGGCGGTCAAAGCGGGAGGTCTACGAAGCGGTAATCGCCGCAAAATCTGCGATCTCAATGAAAGACTAGGCTGCGTACATGACATTGGTGGCCAAATCGTTTTACGTGACCACTCCTATTTACTATGTTAACGATGCGCCCCATATTGGCCACGCCTACACGAGTACCGCAGCGGATGTTCTTACTCGTTGGCACCGGCAACGTGGCGAGAATGTCTGGTTTCTGACCGGGGTTGACGAACATGGAACCAAGGTTGCCCGCGCGGCCGAGCAGGGCGGAGTGAGCCCGCAAGAATGGGTTGACCGTTTGGTTAATGACTCATGGAAGCCGGTATTAGAAACTATTGATGCGAAAAATGACGATTTCATCCGCACGACGGAAGTGCGCCATGTTAAGCGGGTGCGTACGTTTTGGGAAACGGTAAAGGACAACGGCTACGTTTATTCGGCCTCCTATGAAGGCCCCTACTGTGTCGGCTGCGAGGAATTTAAATTCCCAGCTGATTTAGTCCCGGGAACGGGTGAATGTGAAGGATCGCTCGTGTGCGCGGTCCACGGTCGACCACCCGACGAACTCAGCGAAGATAACTGGTTCTTCAAACTTTCCGAATTCACCCAACCGCTCATCGACCGATACGAAGCCGATCCCGATGCGGTCCGACCGGCGAGTGCCTACAACGAGGTAATGAGTTTCCTTCGTGGCGGATTGGTTGATATTTCGATGTCGCGATCAAGTGTCAACTGGGGAATCCCGCTTTCGTGGGATGAATCCCAAGTTGTTTACGTCTGGTTTGACGCGCTCCTGAACTACATCACGGCCGTTGGTTACGGAGCCGAGCCGGCAAGCAGCGAGGCTGAATTATTTGAACGCCTCTGGCCAGCGGATGTGCAATTAGTGGGTAAAGACATTCTGCGTTTCCATGCGGTCTACTGGCCGGCCATGCTGATGGCCGCTGGGCTGCAACCACCAAAACAGGTATTCGCGCACGGCTGGTTACTGGTCGGTGGTGAGAAAATGTCGAAGACCAAACTCACTGGAATAGCCCCCGAGTTGATCATCGACCATTTTGGCTCCGATGCATTCCGCTATTACTTCATGCGCGCAATCGCCTTCGGGCATGACGGATCCTTTTCATGGGAAGACATGAGCGCCCGTTACACCTCCGAGTTGGCCAATGGTTTGGGCAATCTTCTTTCGCGCGCAACCGCAATGGTGGGCAAGTACTTTGAGGGTGAGCTCCCGGCTGCCGGACCCATCAGTGCTGCTGAAAAAACCATTCATACACTGCTCACCACGACGGTCAAGGAAGCCGATGCGTGTATAAATGACCTCGACTTCGCTGGAGCAATTGGCCACATTCGAACTTTCGTAGAACATATCAACGGCTACGTGACCGAACAGGAGCCATGGGTGCTTGCTAAAAGCGAGGAGACGCGTGGAGCACTCGCTACGGTGCTGTACACGGTATGTGAGTCCCTTCGCGCTATTGCGGTCCTATATAACCCGGTGATGCCCAAGGCCATGACCGAACTCTGGTCAGATATCGGTGCACGTGAAGCATTGGGAGACCTAGACGATCAAAGAGTTGACAGTGCCGGCACCTGGGGCGCCTTGCCCGCCGGGGTAAAGGTTCACAAGGGTGAATCGCTCTTCCCTCGTCTCGAGGATCCCGTAAGCATCTAATGGGCAAGGCAATAACGTGGCCAAGCGCTCCGCAGCGGCTCTTAGGAACGGTCATTGATTCACATACTCATTTAGACATCCACAACGCTTCGCTACATGGTGATGTCGCGCCGGACCCACAGCAGTTGCTTGAGTGGGCACGTGAAGTCGGCATTGATCGAGTTGTTCAGGTGGGGTGTGATGTTGCATCTTCGCGGTGGGCGGTTGAGGCAGCGGATCGTTTTCCATCAGTCATTGCAACCGTCGCGCTACACCCCAATGTGGCGCCGCGCCTTGCGGCCACAGGTGAGCTCCAAGATGCACTTGGCCACATCGCTGAACTAGCGCAGTTGCCACGGGTTCGTGGGATCGGTGAGACGGGTCTTGACTACTTCAGGACCGATGAAAGTGGTCGCCCTGCGCAACATGAGTCATTTCGTTTTCACATTGACCTTGCCAAACACGTTAATAAGACCCTGGTAATTCATGACCGCGACTCCCACGACGACGTCATTTCAGTTTTACTGGATCAGGGTGCTCCGGAGCGAGTGATCTTCCATTGTTTTAGTGGGGATGCAGACATGGCAAAAATCTGCGCCGAGCACGGCTGGTACATGTCTTTTTCCGGGGTCATTACTTTTAAGAATTCGGTGGCTCTGCGCGAGGCGCTCTTGGTTGCTCCCCAAGAACTCATTCTTGTTGAAACGGATGCCCCCTATTTAACCCCAGCCCCACATCGTGGCAAAGCAAATGCAAGTTTTCTGATGCCCTACACGGTGAGAACAATCGCGGAGTTGCGCGGACTCGCTGAATTAGAAGCCACCGAAATTCTGACTGCCAATACCATCCGCGCATTCGGGAGTTGGTAATTGTGGGTGCCTCCCTAGGCGCTGGTGCGATCCGTGAACTTGCTGCTCGCGTGGGGGTAATTCCAACGAAAAAACTTGGGCAGAACTTTGTCATTGATCCGAATACCGTTCGATACATTGTCGAACAATCAAAAATTGATTCCCACAGTACTGTCGTTGAGGTTGGACCCGGTTTAGGAAGTCTGACCCTTCGTTTACTTGAAGTTGCATCGCATGTCGCTGCTATCGAAATTGATGCTCGACTGGCAGAACAACTACCGGTCACGGTGGCCGAAATGTGTCCTGAATTACTGGGCAAACTTGACGTGATTAATCGTGATGCAATGCACGTCCAGGTCAGCGAATTTGTCGTTGCTCCCACCGCACTGATTGCCAACCTGCCCTACAACGTTGCTGTACCCGTACTCCTGCATTTTCTGGCTGAGATTCCAACGTTGACGAGTGTGCTGGTCATGGTGCAAAAAGAGGTCGCCGATCGCTTGTGTGCCGGACCCGGCTCCCGGACCTACGGAATCCCGAGTGTGAAAATTCAGTGGTTTGGCAAAGCCGAGCCTGCAGGAAATATTGGCAAGAACGTGTTTTGGCCGGCTCCCAATGTTGATTCGGGGCTCGTGCGCGTCCACGTATCACACCCTCATGGTGATATCGAAGAAAATAGGCGTGATGTTTTCCAAGTCATTGATGCGGCATTCGCGCATCGCCGCAAGACCTTGCGGGCCGGGATGGCCGACTTCATTGGAACGGCGCAACGTGCCGAGCAGGCACTGCGGCAGGCCGACATCGATCCAGGTGCCCGAGCGGAAACGTTGGAATTAGCCTCCTTTATTCGTCTTGCCGCTTCGATCAAGGCATCGCGAGCTTTATCGTAATAGGCTCAGGAGGCTATGCGTAGGGAATATGTAACCGTCGAGGTCCCAGCAAAGATCAATCTCGCATTAAAGGTCGCCCAACTGGGCGCTGACAATTTTCACCAACTCATCACGATCTTTCACGGCGTGTCACTTTTCGACAGGGTCACCGCGAAACCAAGTACGCGTGGCGTCACGATCACGATTGAGGGCGAAGGTGCTCAATGGTTGCCGGTCGATGATTCAAATCTGGCCGTCAAAGCCGCGAAACTACTGGCGCGCCATCATGGGATGAAACCACACGTCAATCTGCACATTGAGAAACGAATTCCAGTATCGGGTGGAATGGCAGGTGGCTCCGCCGACGCCGCCGGCGCGTTGATTGCATGTGACCGATTATGGGAAACGAATACATCACGCGAGGATTTCGAAAAGTTAGCCGCGCAATTAGGCTCTGATGTAACTTTTTCACTGCACGGTGGCACCGCATTGGGAAGTGGTCGTGGTCAATTACTCACAAGTGTGATCACAACCGGCGAGTATCACTGGGTGATCGCACTCGCCGAAGGTGGCTTATCGACATCTGCCGTCTATTCCGAATTTGACCGCATGCAGATAGCACTGCCATCGGGGCCGCTTACCGTTCCCGCGCCATTGTTGTTAGCCCTTCGCGCTGGCGATTCGCAAGGACTTGGAACCGCCCTGAGTAACGATCTTGAGCCGGCCGCATTGCGCCTGATGCCAAAGCTCCGAAACACGCTTCAGGTCGGTCATGATTTGGGAGCCGTCGGAGCAATGGTGTCTGGCAGCGGTCCAACCTGCGTCTTTCTGGCGAGATCAGAGGACCACGCCGTGAACCTTGCCGCGAGCCTGTCCGGAGCCGGCGTGTGCCGCAGCGTGCGAATTTCCTCCGGTCCGGCTGTGACGCGGGTCGTGAGCGACTAAAGCCGATCAAGCAGACCGCGGAGTAAGTGAGCGAGTTGTTCCTGTTCTTGGAAACTCAAGCCATCCAGAGCAATTTTTTCGAGTTCGAGCAGGTGCTTTAAGGCTCCATCTACTGCATGTTGGCCCTCGGTCGTGAGCACTACGAGAACCACTCGTCGGTCATTCTCGTCTGGGAATCTGGTGACGAATCCTCTTTCAAGGAGTCGGTCCACCCGAGTGGTCATGGTGCCGCTGGTCACGTGGGTTTGGGTGGAGAGTGTTCCCGCGGAGAGGGTAAACGGGGGACCGGTTCGGCGCAGTGCGGCCAGGACGTCAAATTCCCATGAATCCAGATTGTCATCCCGAAATGCTTTCGCGCGGGCAGTATCCAATTGGGCGGATACTCGAGTTAGGCGTGAAAGCACCTGAAGGGGCGACACGTCGAGGTCGGGCCGCTGTACCTGCCAGGCGGCAACGATGTGATCGACGTCGTCGGGCTGGGCCATATCAACATCTTATGTCAAGATTCTTGAGAGCAAGATTCCGACGAATTCAGGACTTCTTTTTCAAGGCTAACGTTGGTTTGGTATCGAGATGCTTGAGTCCGTTCCAAGCGAGATTCACCACGTGGGCCACGACCTCTTCTTTCTTGGGTTTGCGGACATCCAGCCACCACTGGCCGGTGAACGCAACCATGCCGACCAACATTTGGGAGTACATCGGGGCAAATTTGTCGTTAATTCCATGAGCCTTGAATTCGGCGGCAAGTACGTCCTCGACCTGGGTGGCGATGTCGACCATCAGGCTGGCAAAGGATCCAGTTTGCGCGGTGACGGGGGAATCGCGCACCAAGATAGTAAACCCCTGCGGGTTGGATTCAATGTAATTGAACAAAGCCAGACCAGCTTGCTCAACGAGTTCGCGGGCGCTTGCGCCGTTAATACGCGAACCGGCCAATGCTTGGCTGATGGAGTCAAGCAGGTAGTTAGTTTCACGATCAACGACGACGGCGTAAAGGCCTTCTTTGCCACCGAAGTGTTCGTAGACAACCGGCTTGGAGACCCCAGCTTTTGCCGCGATCTCTTCGACCGTTACCGTTTCAAAACCTTTTTCCGCGAAAAGCTTTCGCCCCACGTTAAGGAGTTGTTCCCGACGCTGTTGTCCCGTCATGCGCACTTTCGCATCACTTGGTTTGCGGGCAGCGGGAACCGGGGCGTTCTTTAACTCGGTAACACTGGCAAGCGTTGGCTCTTCTTCGAAAGCGGCGGGCATGATTTATTCGCCGGTGTAACCGCGGAGGCGAAATCGATCATTGGGATCCTTGAGCTTTTTAACGAGGCGCTCCGGTTTTGACCAGCGAACATCGGTCACCAAGCCGGTCTTCTCCATGCCCCTGATCAAGCTGGCTGAAATATCGATCTGGCCTTTCATCACTCCGTGCCTGGCAGCTGTTGGGTCTACGTGGTGCAGGTTGTGCCATGACTCACCCATAGAAGGAATCGCCAGCCAAGCAACGTTGCTCGAAAGATCACGTGAGGTGAATGGTCGGTTACCGAAAACGTGGCAAATGCTGTTGATTGACCACGTCACGTGATGCACCATGGCAATCCTGACGACGCCGGCCCAGAAAAATGCGGTGAGGGCGCCCATCCAGGACCAGGTGATCAATCCACCGAGGATTCCCGGGATCAGGAAACTGGCAATAACAAATATGGGAAAGTGCCGTGACATCCAGGTGAGGTCTTTGTCTTTGGCAATATCGGGTGCATACTTCTCGATCCCGGTGTTGTCACTCTCAAATAGCCAACCGACGTGCGCGAAGAGGAGGCCTTTCGCAATCGCTTTTTTGCTGGTGCCAAAGCGCCATGGTGAATGTGGGTCACCGACTTCGTCGGAAAATTTATGATGCTTGCGGTGGTCGGCCACCCACTGATCCAGGGAGCCTTCAATTGCGAGGGAACCACAAATCGCCAACATAATTTTGACCCCACGATTGGCCTTAAATGACCCGTGGGTGAAATAACGGTGGTAACCGATGGTGATTCCGCCGGCGGTTAATGCCCAGAGGCCAATGGCGAGAGCAATGTCAAGCCAGCTGACCCAACCGCCCCACGCAAGCGGGATGGCACTCGCGACCGCAATAAGGGGAATGATTACGAAGGCGCCAATGGTGATTCGCATGGGTAAACCAAGATAAACAAGGTCGTCAGCGTTTTCGTCAACCACCGGTTCGAGGTCGACAACCACTTGGTCCATAACACTCATGCGTTCTCCCTCATTGATCATCATTAATTTAACTTACGAAACCGTAACCTACGGTAGCGTAACTTGCAACCGGGAGTGGGGCTTCATCGTAAAGTCGGGCTCACGCAATGTTTAAGCGTCTGGGGCCATAAGGTGTACGTCGCACGTTCCCGGGTCGTCTAGCGGCAGGACAGCGGACTTTGAATCCGTCAACGGAGGTTCGATCCCTCCCCCGGGAGCTCGAGTTTTTAACGGCATTTCTCTTTGGGCCACGTAGTGAGATCTCGGCAAACTAGGCTAGAAGCGTGCGTCCCCCCATTGTGATCATTCTCGCGGCAGGCGAGGGAACCCGGATGATTTCATCGACACCCAAGGTGTTGCACGAGATCGCAGGTCGAAGCTTGCTAGGCCACGTCATTGAAGCAGCCGCAACCCTTGAGCCCGAGCATTTGGTTGTGGTCGTTGGCCACGGTGGCGAGCAAGTCGTTGCGCATTTGGAAGAAGTTGCACCATGGGTTGCGACCGTCGAACAGACACAACGTAATGGAACCGGCCACGCTGTTCGAATTGCACTTGAGTTTCTCGACGGTCGTGGGGTTTCCTCGGGCGAATCATCGGTCGTGGTGCTCACCGGTGATACCCCGCTCCTCACGGGCTCATCGTTAATGAACCTGATGAAAAGTCATCTGGATTGCAATGCGCAAGCCACCGTGCTGACTGCCCAATTGGTTGATCCATTTGGTTACGGTCGCATTATTCGACAAGGTGATCGACTTGCTGGAATCGTTGAAGAGAAAGACGCGAGCCCAGAGCAGCGCGAAATTAATGAAATCAATTCTGGGGTGTACGCATTTGACGGTGCGGCGCTACACGCGGCAATTGCTGGACTCAATACCAATAACTCCCAAGGCGAGGAATACCTCACCGACGTCATTAAAATCATCACTTCCAACGAGGGGGTGGTCAATGGCGTGGGAGCTCATGACACCGATGACATCCTGGGGATCAATGACCGAGCTCAACTTGCGTGCGCTGCCGGGATCATGCGGAATCGAATCAATCTGAAATGGATGAAGGCTGGCGTCACAATGCTTGACCCGGCAAGTACGTGGATTGATGTTGATGCCGAACTAGCGGCAGACGTGACTCTGCTGCCGCAAACTATTTTGCGTGGACCCACGGCAATTGAAAGTGGGGCACAGATTGGTCCGGGAACGACGTTGATTTCAGCCGAGGTGGGCGCAAACGCTGTTGTCCGACACACGTGGGCAGAACTCGTTGTCATCGGTGCCGGTGCCCACGTTGGCCCCTACACCTATCTGCGACCGGGCACGGTAATTGGTGAATCGGGAAAGGCGGGTGCCTTCGTTGAAATGAAAAATGCCCAACTCGGTGCAGGATCGAAAGTGCCACATCTGTCGTACGTGGGCGACGCGACTATCGGTGCGGGAACCAATATCGGTGCGGGAACAGTATTTGTGAATTACGACGGTGTTGAAAAACATCACACGACGGTGGGGGATCACGTTCGGGTTGGTTCAGACAACATGTTGATCGCGCCGATTGTCATTGGTGACGGCGCCTACACGGCCGCGGGTTCGGTGATCACCGACGACGTCCCCGCGGGCTCGATGGCCGTCGGCCGCGCGCGGCAGCGCAATATCTTGAATTGGGTGCAGCGAAGGCGCTCCGGGACGGGTTCAGCCACGGCAGCCAAGAGGGCGATTGAATCCGAGCAATAGGGACATGGAATGGTTCGGCTAAGAATCCCACCTACCCCGCACCACAGACAATCACATAGTCCTTCCGGCGAAATAGATCGCAACTAGTAAAGGTGGAGCAGTGGCCGAAAAGTCAGTCCCAACTCAAAAGCATCTTCTGCTGCTCTCGGGCAGGGCGCACCCGGAGTTGGCCGAACAGGTGGCCGCGCATTTGGGCATTGACCTCACACCCGTCACCGCCCATGATTTTGCCAATGGCGAGATTTTCGTTCGATTCCGCGAGTCCGTTCGCGGCGGTGACGCATTCGTCCTGCAAAGCCACACCACCCCGATTAACAAGTGGATCATGGAACAACTGATCATGATCGATGCCCTCAAAAGAGCATCCGCAAAACGTATTACGGTCGTTGTCCCGTTTTATGGTTATGCCCGACAGGATAAAAAGCATCGTGGACGCGAACCGATCTCAGCTCGACTCATGGCAGACCTGTTTAAGACTGCGGGTGCTGATCGCCTGATGACCGTTGATTTGCACACATCACAGATCCAAGGATTTTTCGATGGACCTGTTGACCATTTATTCGCGCTGCCACTGTTGGCCTCGCACGTGGCGTCCAAGGTTGATCGCACCAAAATCACGGTTATTTCCCCGGATGCCGGTCGGGTTCGGGTTGCCGAGCGTTGGACCGACGTACTCGGCGCACCGCTCGCAATTATCCACAAGCGCCGCGACCCCGATATCCCCAATCAGGTCCGGGTGCTCGAGGTCGTCGGTGATGTGAAAGACCGCATTTGCGTTGTCGTTGACGACATGATCGACACCGGTGGCACGATTGTCAAAGCCTCGGAGACCCTGTTTGACAACGGGGCATCCCAAGTCATCGTGGTGGCAACCCACGGAGTCCTAAGTGACCCGGCACGTGAGCGCCTGCAGAACTCGAATATCTCCGAAATAATTGTGACCGACACACTCCCGATTCCATACGAGCGCAGATTTGACAAACTCACTGTCCTTTCCATCGCGCCACTGCTCGCAACCGCGATCAATGAAGTCTTCACCGACGGCTCGGTTACCCGAATGTTTGAAGACGAAGACTTCAGTCGGCAGACCTCCTCGCACTAGCGAGAAAGCCATTTTGTAGACTCCTGTCGTTCCTCGGCGAGGGTGCACCATGAGCGTGACACCGTTATCGACGCGTTAGGGCTCTGGCCCCTCTCCTTGGCGCGCAACCGCTCGACCTCACAGTGCCGATTCAATTCAAGGAGACTTCGTGACTAACGTCAACATCATTGCTTCCCCCCGCTCAGAATTTGGCAAGGGTGCATCCCGTCGAATTCGGCGCGGCGGCCAGATTCCCGCCGTCCTTTACGGAACCGATACCGCCCTGATGCACGTCACTCTGCCCGAACACGAACTCAACCTTGCCCTTCGCAAGCCACGTGTTGTCCTCAACATTGCTTTTGATGGACAAACGTTTCTCACCAAGCCACGCGATATTCAGCGCGACCCAGTTCGGTTGAACCTTGAGCACCTCGACCTGCTCGTGATTTCAAAGCAGGAAGCAGCCCTTCGTAGTGACTATGCAGATGCTGTCGCCCAAGTACATGCGGCGGCCGACGAAGCCGGCCTCGACTTCGCCATGGTCATGCAGTCATGGGAAGAGTCCGTTGCAAACGGAGAACTACCCCTGGACGCGGTCGGCCACGCTGTAGCTGACGCCAAAGAAAAAGCAATTGAGCAGGCAACAGCAGCGGCAGCAGCCGGTGTAACCGAAGATGCCGCAGCGGCAGCAGGCGCATTGGCCGCAGTTACCCCAACTGAGCCCGCCGCCTCCGAGTAGTGACCTTTGTTATCGCGGGGCTGGGAAATCCTGGCCCCGCATACGCTGGCACTAGGCACAACATCGGCGCAATGGTGGTCGCTGAACTTGCCGCACATGTGTCGGTGAAACTGTCCCGACACAAAAAGGCTTTCGCGGCAGTTGGGCAAAGTCACATTGGTCTCCCCGGGTCCCAACAGGGTGTCGTGCTGGCAATCCCACTGTGCTACATGAATGAGAGTGGCGGACCGATCAAGTCGATCTTAGATTTTTACGACGTTGCACCCGAGAATTTGATCGTGATCCACGACGAACTCGATATTGACTTTGCCAGTATCCGGTTAAAGTTTGGCGGAGGTGACAACGGGCATAACGGGCTCAAGAGCATTAAGAAATCAATCGGCTCAGGGGAGTACTTCCGGGCCAGGGTTGGGATCGGCAGGCCAGTTGGCCATCAAGATCCAGCAGATTTTGTCCTGTCTACATTCAGTTCACCCGAGCGCAAGGAATTATCCGAGGTCATCGGTCGATGTTGTGACGCGATTGGATCACTGATCACCGACGGTTTGGACACAGCACAAAGCAAATTCAACAGTTAACGCTAATGAAAGTGGTCTGATGTCAGAAAAAAACGATGCCGAACTCTCACGTGAGGTTGCGCAAGAAGCTGGCCAACTATTGCTGCAGCTGCGTGAGAATTTTTTCCGCGCTCACCCGATTGAAACAATTGATAAAACATTGAGCGATCAACTCCGGGACCAAGCGGATCGCGCCGCCCACCTGTTCATCATGGATAAACTTTCTTCGGCTCGTCCGCTTGATGCAATCCTCAGCGAAGAAGGACACGACAACGAAATCAGACTTGACGCGAATCGAGTCTGGATCGTTGACCCACTCGATGGCACCTGGGAATATGGGCAAAATCGAAAAGACTTCGCGGTTCACATCGCCTTGTGGAGTGCACCAGAGCAGAAGCTCAGCGCTGGCACGGTGGATCTGCCCGAACAAGGAATGACCCGAAGCGTCCTTGACACGGTTGAAAATTTTGCACCCCTAGACTCGGCGATCCGCGTTGTTGCTTCCCGATCACGACCGCCGGCAGCCCTAAGGGAAATTGTTTCAAGGCTTGGTGAATTGCTCACTGAAGCTGGAATTTCCCATAGTAGCGTCGAAATCGTTGACGTTGGTTCCGTCGGCGCGAAGGTAAATGAGATTTTGTGCGGCCGCGCTGATATTTACCTGCACAACACCGGCTTCTTTGAATGGGATGTCGCAGCCCCCTTTATTGTGGCCGAGCATTACGGTTTGGTCGCATCCCACATGGACGGTGAACCCATAACTTTCAACCACATGCCGCCTTATGTGACCGATCTCATCGTGTCCCGAGCCAATCTCTATCCGCATGTCTTGCGGGCCATTAAGGAAACCCACAGAGCGTGATCGATCAACAACCACTCGCTGGTCTCCTCGACCTCGTTAAGTCCGATCCGGCTTTTTTGGCTATCGCTGAAAGTTCCCGGATTGCTAACACTGTCGATCTCGTTGGTCCGAGTGTGATTTACCCGCTCGCGATTGCCCAGATCGCGCGCGAGCAGACATCGGGAATCAAACTCATTCTGACGACTACGGGCCGTGCGGCCGATGAACTCGCCGCTGACCTCGGTGCATATCTTCCTTCCGAGGGAATCGCGGTGTTTCCCAGTTGGGAAACGCTGCCGCACGAGCGCCTCTCGCCTTCGGCTGACACGGTTGGTAAACGGATGGCGGTGTTGCGCAGACTCGCGCACCCGCTCGCCGGAAGTGTGCACACACCACCCATCAACGTGTTGATTACCTCGGTGCGCGCGGCATTGCAACCAATAGTTGCCGATCTGGGGGAGCAGACACCGGTTGAGTTAAAGGTTAGAGATCAAGCGTCACTCACCGTGACGGTAGCCAAGTTGGTTTCATTGGGATACGAGCGGGTGGATCTGGTTGACCGACGAGGCCAGATCGCGGTGCGAGGTGGAATCCTCGATGTTTTCCCACCAACCCAAGAACATCCGATCCGCATTGAGTTCTGGGGCGAGGACATTGAAGAACTCCGTTACTTCGCCGTCGCTGATCAGCGTTCATTGGAAGTTGCCGAACATGGACTGTGGGCTCCCCCCGTTCGCGAACTCCTCCTCACGGAAGAAGTCAGGGCGAAAGCCCAACTTCTGGGAGCCGCCCACGTTGAAGTTGCGGCAATGTGCGAACAGATTGCCAACGGGGTCGCCGTCGAAGGGATGGAGTCGCTCTCCTCGGCACTCGCCGGTGAGATGAAACCGCTACATGAACTTTTGCCACCAGAGTCATCTCTCATTTTGATTGAACCCGAACGAATCAACTCACGAGCACTCGATGTTGTCAAAACCGCTGAAGAGTTTTTGACAGCAGGTTGGCACAGCGCCGCAGTCGGGGGAGCGACACCGATCGATTTAGCCGGATCAATGTTCACCACAATGTCTGAAGTTGTGGATCGGATTCGTGCGCGCCACGGTTCGGTATGGAATTTCACCCAGTTGCCCCGTGATCTCGATGACGGGGTCATTAACGTTGATGTAAGTGACATCAGTGGATACCACGGCGATGCTGAAGCGGCGGGAAAAGATATCGCCCAAGCGCTGGCCCTGGGGTCAACCGTCATAGTAACCGCACTGGGGCACGGCTCCATTGATCGTGTCGCCGAAGAATTCGGCAGTCAAGGAATCGGCGTGATGAAAGGTGACGCGGTCTCGATACCGGCAATGCCAAAGGTAGCCCAATTGATCACGGCGCCGGTAGATCGTGGTTTTCACTTAGTGTCATCCCAACTCTGGGTTTTTAGCGAATCAGACTTAATGGGTGCAAAATCGGTGTCCAAGGATCTGAAAAAAATGCCGAGTCGCCGCCGCGGTGCAGTTGATCCATTAACTCTGAACTCAGGAGACTACATTGTTCACGAGCACCACGGGGTCGGTCGTTACGTTGAGATGATCACGCGAACAATCGGTGGGGCCGAACGCGAATATCTGATTATCGAGTACGCACCGAACAAGCGCGGGCAACCCGCAGATCGACTCTTTGTGCCCATGGACCAACTTGACTTGATTACCCGTTACGTTGGCGGTGAAGCTCCAAGTGTTCACCGGCTCGGTGGTGCCGACTGGCAAAAAACAAAAGGTCGCGCTCGCAAAGCTGTTAAGCAGATCGCCGGTGAACTTATTCGCCTTTACGCGGCGCGGCAAGCGTCCAAGGGATACGCATTCGGGGCGGACACGCCGTGGCAGGCCGAATTAGAAGATGCTTTCGCTTACGTTGAGACACCCGATCAACTCAGCACGATCGACGAAGTAAAGCGGGATATGGAACGCCAAATCCCGATGGACCGTTTGGTATGTGGCGATGTGGGATTTGGCAAGACCGAGATCGCTGTCCGAGCCGCTTTCAAAGCGGTACAGGATGGAAAGCAGGTAGCCTTACTCGTTCCAACAACGCTTTTAGTCCAACAACATTTCAGCACATTCTCGGAACGTTACAGCGCATTCCCGGTCAAGGTTGCCGCGTTGTCAAGGTTCACACCGTCATCACAGGTCAAGGAAACCCTTGAAGGATTAGCCCAAGGAACCGTGGACATCGTGATTGGAACCCACCGCCTGTTGACTCCTTCGGTGAAGTTCAAAGACCTAGGTTTGGTGATTGTCGACGAAGAACAGCGTTTTGGTGTCGAGCACAAGGAACATCTCAAGGCGCTTCGCACCAATGTTGACGTGCTTGCTATGAGCGCAACACCCATTCCTCGCACGTTGGAGATGGCTGTGACCGGGATACGGGAAATGTCGGTGATTCAAACACCACCCGAAGAGCGTCATCCGGTACTTACTTTCGTCGGCCCCTACGACGAGAAACAAATTACCGCGGCAATTCATCGAGAGCTCCTGCGTGATGGTCAAATCTTTTTCATTCACAACCGAGTTGAATCAATTGACCGAGTTGCAGAAAGAATCCGGACCCTGGTACCTGAAGCGCGCATTGCGGTAGCGCATGGTCAAATGAGCGAGGGTTCACTCGAATCGGTGATCGTGTCATTCTGGGAAAAAGAAATCGACGTTTTAGTTTGCACGACAATCGTTGAGTCAGGGATTGACATTCCAAATGCGAATACCTTGATCGTGGATCGTGCCGACAAGTTTGGTCTTTCCCAAATGCATCAATTGCGTGGTCGAGTTGGGCGTGGTCGTGAACGGGCCTACTCGTATTTTCTTTACGACCCGAATAAACCGCTCACGGAAACGGCCCACGAGCGATTGGCAACAATTGCGCAACGGACCGACCTTGGTTCGGGAATGCAGATTGCACTCAAAGACCTGGAAATCCGCGGAGCTGGCAACATGCTCGGTGGCGAACAAAGCGGCCATATCGCCGACGTTGGATTTGACCTTTATTTGCGCTTGGTCGGCGAAGCCCTCTCCGAATACAAAAATGAGCCGGCCAAGGAAGTAAATGATGTTCGAGTCGAATTGCCGATAGATGCCAGTATTCCCACCAGTTACGTTCCCCAAGAGCGTTTGCGCCTTGAGGCGTACAAGCGTTTGGCGGATGCCAGCAGCAATGAAGCCGTTGATGAAGTTGCAGCCGAACTCATTGATCGTTATGGAAGCATGCCCGGTGAGTTGGAGGCCCTCATCGGGGTTGCCCGCTTTAGGGTTGCCGCCAAAGCTGCGGGCGTGCAGGAAGTCATTGCCGCGGGGAAAGCCATCCGCATCTCACCGGTTGTGCTGCTTGAGTCCCGATCTATGCGAATTCAGCGGATCTATCCGGGTACAACCATCAAGGAGGCAGCGAAGATTTTGCTCGTGCCTAAACCAACTTCGGGAACGGGGATTGGTGCTCCCGAACTGCGAGATACCCAACTCCTAGACTGGCTCCACGAACTCTTTACCGTCTTATTCGCCAGCCCCTGAAGATCCGGAGAATCTGTGTCACGCATGAACATCACGTCCCCCCCTCACCGTTTACTGGCCCTTGTTGGCATCGGGCTCATCACTGTTTGCATCGGGCTCAGCGGCTGTAGCACCCCAACGGCAGGCGCCGCCGCGGTCGTGGGGGATCAACGCATCAGTGAGTCCACCCTTAACACAGAAGTTCAAACCGTATTAACCCTGCAAGGTCTGCCCTCGACGGATTCATCCACCGAACTCATTGCTAACACGCTTAATCAACTCATCACCGGGATTCTGGTCAACGAGTTGGCCAGCCGCGAGAAAATCGACGTCACTCAAGGTGAGATTGACGACTTACGACTCCAATACGTCGCCCAAGCCGGTGGACAGGATGCATTCGAATCTCAAATTGGTCAGCAAGGGATAGCAATTGCAGCCGTCGACACAATTATTCGGGTGAATATTCAAGTCTCCAAATTAGGCGATGCGTTATCTCCCGACGCAGCCCCCGACGCGAAAAGTGCCGCGGTGTTTCTGGCAATCTCCGAGCTGAGTACCGAAATCGGCACGGAAGTGTCACCCCGATTTGGAACCTGGGATCCAGAGAGTCTTTCCGTAGGACCAGTTGCCAATTCGCTTTCGGAACCGCAAACCATTGACCTCGGCTCGGAATAACTCGTGAAAGGAAGTCACTTCACTCAATTGGTGGCGGTCCTTGATCAATTGAGGTCTCCGGGTGGTTGCCCCTGGGATGCCGAGCAAACGCATCAGAGCCTGGTTGAATATTTGATCGAAGAGGCATATGAAAGCGTCGAGGCAATTGACGCCAATGACAGCGAAGCGATGCGTGAAGAACTTGGCGATCTACTCCTTCAGGTTGTCTTCCATGCTCGGATCTCCCAAGAACAATCGGGTGGCTGGGATATTGACGCGGTCATCGACGGTATCACCCAAAAATTGATCAACCGGCACCCACACGTATTTGGCGATGAACGCGCGAGTAGCGCGGCAGATGTGGAACTCACCTGGCATCAGCGCAAGGCGAAAGAGAAGAAGCGAGATTCAGTTACCGAGGGAATCCCCGAGACTCTCCCGGCGCTCATGCGGGCAGAAAAACTGATCTCAAGGAGTAAATCTGTTGACATCCCTGAGCCAGAATACCTACCAGAAACGAACCAGTTACTTCAACGTTTCAGTAGTGAAGAGCAATTGGGTGACTTCCTTTTTGCCCTGGTAAGTTCGGCGAATTCACAAGGCTTAGATACCGAAGCGGCTGTTCGAAAAGCAGTAGTGCGCCGAATGTCGGAAGTTCGCTCCCATGAGTAAAGCACAACAAGAATTCGAACACATTGCTCGGCATGTCATTCACGACTCTTTTCAGATGAATCCTGTCGGTGCCACGTGGATGGGTGAGCACGCATTTGATTCAGAGTTACCCAATCTCACGAAAAAAGGGCAGGATGAATACGCCCAAAGAATTGAGGGCTACCTCACCGAACTAGACGCCGTAGATGACGTAGAACTTGAACTACCAGATCTTGTCGATGTGGAAATTCTGCGTGCATTTTTAACCAAAACCCACTTTGATATCACTCGGGTAGCCGCCCACACGTGGAATCCGATGCTGTGGAATCCTGGAACATCAATTCACTTATTGCTCTCGCGCGATTTCGCACCACTCGAAGAACGCCTGATGAATATTGCAGCTCGCTGCGAAAAAATCCCGGACTTTCTTGCGCAAGCACGAGAAACACTGGTTGACATGCCGGCAATTCATTGCGAAACTGCAATCGCTCAACTTGAAGGTACGCGGGTCCTGCTTGAATCTTTCGAAGTGGATTCGCAGGTCACCGACGCGGTTGACAAACATATCGAATGGCTCAAAGAGCGACTTCCATTTTCACAAAAGTCCCCGCGTATGGGCGAGCAAACCTATGCAGGGATTCTGTGGCATTGCCTTGATGCCGAAAGCAGTGTGCAGGATTTACTCGACGCGGCGAACCATCATCTCGATCTGGTTAACTCCGAAATGTCGCGCGTGTCACGGGAATACTTATCAATAGCGGGTATTGAGACGAATGATCGTCCCGTCTCACTGGCGCTTGCGCATATTGCGCAGAACGCACGAGTGACCGACTCAACCGTACTTTCCCAAGTTGTCGCCGCAATGACCGCCGCTAGGGCTTTCACTATTGAGCATGATCTGGTTACCGTTCCACACATTGACGTTGAAGTCATCGAAATGCCCGAAATTCACCGCGGAGTGGCAGTTGCTTATTGCGATTCACCCGGCCCGATGGAGAGCGCGAATGTCCCAACATTTATTGCGGTGGCACCAACTTCCGAGCAGTGGACGCACGAGCGCAAAGAAAGCTTCTACCGCGAATACAATGGCGTTCAAATCCACGATCTAACAATTCACGAGGCAATCCCAGGGCATGTTTTACAATTGGCGGTGGCTAACAAGGGTAGCCAGCAGAGTCTCACCAGAAGGTTTGGTTTCAGCGGAACCTTTGTTGAAGGCTGGGCAGTTTACGCCGAGGAACTCTTAATTTCACAGGGTTATTCTCCCGAGCCAACCAAACTCAGTGCCCTCGCTATCACGTTGCAGCAATTGAAAATGCAAGCTCGCATGACCATTAACACGATTCTTGATATCGGCGTCCACACGCAAGACATGGATGAAGACCAGGCCATGGATTTAATGATCAGAAGAGGGTATCAAGAGGAAGGCGAAGCTGCCGGCAAGTGGCGACGCGCACTCCTTACAGCGGGTCAACTTCCCACCTACTTTGTCGGTTACCTTGAGGTCTCTAGTTTGGTGAAAGACCTCAGAATTCTGCATCCGGAATGGTCATTGCGTGAAGTCCACGATCTCATTTTGCAATTTGGATCACCCTCGCCGCGCCATATCCGAACCCTGATTGGCATGTGAGGCGCCACATGTTTCACTATTAGTATGAATAAACAATTCATTGCCATGGCCCTGACCGTCCCTTGCCTGCTCATCGGATGTTCATCGCAGAGTGGGGCCAGCCCATCTTTGACACCTACGGTGAGTGCGTCTTCCGACCCCCAGTCACGTGTGAGCGCACAGGATTCTTGTGTCGTACTTGATCAGATGCAATCCTCACTCTCAACTGCGGTGAGCGAGCTCATGGCAAACCCAGATCTTGCGACCGCATTCGAAGCAGAGTTTGACAAACAGGCCGCGTTGCTCCTCGACCTCATTTCCTCCCTTCACGGTGATTCGGTAGAAGGACAAAAATTGCAGGCCGATCTGGACGCTGCCGTTCTCGCTAAAGAGGCAGCAGTGAACACTTTCAATGACGCGCAGCAGGCCGACAATGCATTTTCGAAAACACTTGGCATGGCAGATGCCGCGTTGTCGGCCGGCGATGCCCTAAGTGCGTCGCAGCAGGTACTTGTTGACCTCAGTGCTCAACTGCAGTGCACTTCGTAAGACATTCTGTCAAATGTCACACCTATGTTTCAAGATGAATCCATTCGGCGAAAGTCGAATTCGGTCTGGGTGGGGGAGGCCGAGAGTGCGCCAGTGATTAGTTTCGCTGGCGCACTCGCCTCACCCCGGCGCGAATAACCGCAATGACAATCACGATCACAATCAGGGCAACGAAGAATGGCACGAGAAATCCTGCGAAGGTAATGGCTCCAGCGAACGTGTTAATCAAGGCATTCCAGCCGTCTTGAATCCCCTGGAGAAAGTTTGGTGGGTCGATAGTCGCGGCCGGATCAGCGGCGATGCTGACATAGACCGTCGACATGTCAACCTGGTCCTGAAGGAATAAGCGTTGGGCAACGAGTGAGTCGCGCTCGGCGGTTCGCGCAGCGAGTTCTGATTCAACAGCGACAAGGTCTGCAATTGACGCTGCCTCAGATTGAAGTTTGGTGAGCGTGATGATTGACGTGTTCAAGGTTTCAATGCGGGCATCAAGATCGATCACGGTTGTTGTGACATCAAGTGTTGACGTGCTCAAAAAAATTACCTCTCCGAGAGTTGCGAGTCGATCAAGATACGTCTCGAGTTCCGCATCAGGTACGCGAACCGTTAGTGTGGAATAACGCCGCTCGCTTTCATTACTCATATCCTGCTGAGAAACTACGCCCGAGAACTCCTCCGTGATTAAAAGGACAGAGTTGGTCATTTCTCCAACATCTGAGCCTTGCAAGGAAATACTCGAGTTCCGAGTCAGGTATTGCTCTGCGCTCTTTTGGTCTAAGACGGCTGAATCACTCGAGATTGATCCGGATTCCATGGATCCAACACTTGCCGGTTCGACCGAACTGCCAGCATCTGTACCGCCGCAGCCGGCCAATCCGAGTGCGGCGAGCCCGATCCCAGCGAAGATTACTGCCCTAGATCTCAACATGTCTTGCTCCTTCTTCGTCTACGTTGGCGGCTGCTGAACTTTTTGGATGCATTTTTTTGGATCCCGGTTGCCTTATTCTGGTATCGATTTGGCATCGAAGGGACATTAAGCCACTCGCGGTCGTTCACTAGGCTGGCACCCATGGCCGTCATTGAAGCAGTAATTGCGCGTGAAATTCTCGACTCGCGAGGAAACCCCACCGTCGAAGTGGAAGTTCTCCTCGACGATGACACGGTTTCTCGGGCGGCCGTTCCATCGGGTGCTTCAACGGGCGCTTTTGAAGCGGCCGAAAAGCGTGATGACGATTCACGCTACGGCGGTAAAGGCGTTTTAGTCGCGGTTGCTGCCGTCGAAGGTGAAATAGCAGACTCCATTATCGGACTCGCAGCAGATGATCAGCGAACCATTGACCAGGTCATGATCGACCTCGACGGCACACCGAATAAGAGTCGTTTGGGAGCAAATGCGATCTTGGGTGCATCCCTTGCGGTTGCCAAGGCGGCGGCTCTGTCGGCTGAACTGCCGCTGTTCCGGTACCTCGGTGGCCCAAATGCTCACCTGCTTCCCGTTCCCATGATGAACATTCTCAATGGTGGCGCACATGCGGACACTGGCGTTGACATCCAGGAATTCATGATCGCGCCGATCGGTGCAGCAACCTTTTCGGAGGCTTTGCGTAGTGGCACCGAGGTGTATCACTCATTGAAGTCCGTGTTAAAAAAGAATGGTTACGCAACTGGTTTGGGGGACGAGGGTGGCTTTGCGCCAGATCTCCCCAATAACCGTGCAGCCCTTGAACTTATTGTGACCGCAATTGAAGCCGCGGGTTTCACGGTAGGGGAGGACATAGCACTTGCCCTCGACGTAGCGTCAACGGAGTTTTATGCGGACGGTTCGTACACGTTTGAGGGTGCCTCCCGATCGTCGGAGTGGATGACCGCGTATTTTGAATCTCTCTTAGCGGATTTCCCGCTGGTTTCAATTGAAGATGCCCTAGCCGAAGACGACTGGGCCGGTTGGATTCACGCGACACATGCAATCGGTGACCGAGTACAACTCGTTGGCGACGACCTCTTTGTGACTAATCCTGAGCGTTTGGCTCGCGGAATTGCCGAAGGCGCAGCCAATTCGCTATTGGTGAAGGTGAATCAAATCGGAACACTCACCGAGACACTCGATGCCGTTGCTCTGGCAACTCGTAATCGCTACACCTCCATGATGTCCCATCGTTCTGGTGAAACCGAAGACACCACAATCGCTGATCTTGCGGTAGCGGTGAATTGTGGTCAGATAAAAACCGGAGCCCCCGCGCGAAGTGAGCGAGTCGCGAAATACAACCAGCTTCTCCGGATCGAAGAAGAACTCGACGACAGTGCACGCTATGCGGGAAGCACTGCCTTTCCACGCTTCGGCGGCGGTGCCTGAGCGCATTTGCGCGCAGACCGTGTGATTATTGACTCGTGGCAGAAAACAAGAATCGACTAAACGGCTCGTTAACCGGCCGGGCTTTGGTGCTTCTCGTCACCATCGGACTCGTGGGAGTGATCCTGGCGGTACCGGTTCGAAACTATTTCGGCCAACGAGCCGAGATTGCCGGTCTTGAGGCTCAGATTCAAGTAACACAGGAAAACGTTGATCGACTTCAACGTGAACA
>Ga0105054_10001342_pt1 | contig 40569 bp, 38 predicted proteins | sample BON02_FD_78091 | JGI IMG/M metagenome (GOLD analysis project Ga0105054, IMG submission 78091) | Freshwater microbial communities from Lake Bonney liftoff mats and glacier meltwater in Antarctica - BON-02 (megahit assembly) | ecosystem: Environmental > Aquatic > Freshwater > Ice > Glacier...
GGAACGGTAAAGGCGATGAGGCCGGATGACGTTCGCGAAACCGGCGCAGAAATTCTGTTGGGCAATACCTTTCACTTGATGTTACGGCCCGGCACTGAGGTGATCAAAGCGCACGGCGATCTGCATGATTTTATGCATTGGCAGCGGCCTATATTGACCGACTCTGGCGGTTTTCAGGTCTGGAGTTTGTCGGAAAGACGCAAAATCACTGAAAAAGGCGTCGACTTTGCCTCTCCGGTGGATGGTTCTCGCGTGTTTCTGGGCCCTGAAGAATCAATGGCCGTACAAGCGGCGCTGGGTTCGGACATTGTCATGTGCTTTGATGAGTGCACACCTTATCCGGCAACTGAAAAGCAGGCGCTGGATTCAATGCAACTGTCGATGCGCTGGGCCAGGCGTTGTCGCGATGCTCATGGAGGTAGCTCATCAGCCTTATTCGGGATTGTGCAGGGTGGCATGTATGAGGCGCTGCGCAAGCAGTCGGCTCAAGCGCTGATCGATATCGGTTTCGATGGCTATGCTATCGGCGGACTGTCGGTAGGCGAACCCGAGCACGAACGCGAATTGGTGCTCGGTTACACGGTGCCGTCATTGCCTGAAGACAAGCCGAGGTATTTGATGGGGGTAGGGCGTCCCGAAGACATTATCGCGGCCGTTATGCATGGCGTGGACATGTTTGACTGTGTAATGCCGACCAGAAATGCCCGCAATGGCTATTACTTTACCAGTCGCGGCGTGCTAAAAATCCGCAATGCCAGGTTTCAACTGGATACCGGCCCTATTGACCAAAACTGTGGTTGTTACACCTGCCAGAATTACTCGCGAGCTTACCTGAAACATCTGGATCGCTGCCGGGAAATGCTCGGACCGCACCTGGCCACGGTGCACAATTTGTACTTTTACCAGCAATTGATGGCGGGGCTGCGCAATGCCATAGAGCGTGGCGAACTGCAGATATTCGTCGGCGACTTCCTTGATAGTTACAAGCTCGGCGTTGAATGACGCGAAAAGCACTAAAAACCAGCAGTTTTATTGATCAGTTTGATCTATAATGGCCGGCTAGTTTGGATTATAAAAACCAAGGGAATACTTAAATATGGACTTCTTTATTTCTAGTGCTTTTGCACAGGACGCAGCTTCTTCCAGCTCATTGATGAGCTTTTTGCCATTGATCGTCATTTTCGCTGTCTTTTATTTCATGCTCATTCGCCCGCAAATGAAGCGCGCCAAAGAACACCGCAATCTGGTGTCCGAGCTTGGTAAAGGCGATGAAGTGGTTACCAATGGTGGTCTGCTGGGTAAAATTACAGACCTGTCTGACGCTTTTATCACCATCGAAATTGCCGAAGGCGTACAAATAAAATTACAACGTAATGCTGTTACTACTGTCATGCCCAAGGGCACGATCAAGTCAGCCTGAACCGCTGTATTAATCCTCCATAAATTTGGGATTTATTCATGAACCAGTACTCTATCTGGAAGTATCTGACAATACTCACCATCATCGTTATCGGTGTGATCTACGCACTGCCGAATCTGTATGGTGATGACCCTGCGCTTCAGGTAACTTCCACTCGCGGTTTCGCGATACCGACAGACCTGTCCACCACTATTGACGATGCGTTGCTGGTTGAAAATATCAACCATGCGCCTGCGGAGCAGACTGGTAACCACCTTTTGTATCGTTTTGATGGTGCAGAAGATCAGCTCAGGGCCGATGAGGTTATCCGTGATGCATTGGGTGACCAATACATTGTGGCGTTGAACCTTGCTCACGCGACCCCGGATTTCTTGCGCTCGTTGGGCGGAAAGCCGATGACGCTGGGTCTTGACTTACAGGGCGGTGTGCACTTTTTGATGCAGGTTGATATGGACACTGCTCGTGGTCAGCAGCTGGATCGTTTTGTGGATGATATCCGTGCTGCCTTGAGAGATGACGCCATTCGCTATGTTTCTGTACGTCGTGAAGGCAATGGTTTGCTGGTAATGTTGCGCTCTGCCGAAGACCGTGACAAAACGATGAATATCTTGCGCAATGACCAAAGCCTGGTAGGACTTGATATCAATGAACTGCCGGTCAGCGAAACTTTCGGTATCTCCGCAACTGTACAAGAACAGCAATTGCTGGAACTGCAGCAAACTGCTTTGAAGCAAAATATCACGACCTTGCGTAATCGTGTTAACGAGCTGGGTGTGGCTGAACCGGTTATCCAGCAGCAGGGCGCTGATCGGGTTGTTGTGCAACTGCCTGGCGTTCAGGATACGGTTGAAGCCAAGAAAATTATCGGCGCGACTGCGACTTTGGAATACCGCGCGGTAGACGAAAACAACGACCCATTCACTGCTGAGCAAAGTGGTCGTATTCCACCTGAGTCGCGTTTGTACTCGTTTGAAGGCAACCCGATTCTGCTGAAAAAACGCCTGATTGTTTCCGGCGATCAGCTGATTGGTGCATCGGCGTCATTTGACCAGACATCCGGCCAACCTGCTGTAAGCGTCACGCTTGATGGTGTTGGCGCCAAACGTATGTTGGATTTCACCCGCGATAACGTAGGTTATCGAATGGCGGTTGTGTATATCGAACAAAAATCTGGTGGCAGGAAAGTGGAAGACGTCATTTCCGTTGCATCAGTTCGTGAACCTTTTGGTAAACGTTTCCAGACAACGGGTATCGGCTCTATTAGTGAAGCATCGCAAACTGCATTGCTGCTGAGAGCTGGCGCACTGGCTGCTCCGATGGAAATCATAGAAGAACGTACCGTTGGCCCAAGCCTGGGTAAAGACAACGTTGCTCAGGGCTTCAAGTCGGTAGTCATTGGCTTCTGCCTGGTTCTGTTCTTTATGTTGGTTTACTACCGTGTGTTTGGCGTGGTTGCCAATATCGCTTTGTTTGCCAACCTGGTACTGCTGGTTTCACTGTTATCCATGCTGGGTGCCACGCTGACCATGCCGGGTATTGCAGGTATTGTTTTGACCATTGGTATGGCGGTTGATGCCAACGTGCTGATTTTTGAACGTATTCGTGAAGAAGTACGTAACGGCAATACGCCTCAAGCGAGTATCCGCTCGGGCTACGACAAAGCTTTTTCGACTATCGCTGATGCCAATATCACTACCTTGATCGCTGCCTTCGTACTGTTCCTGTTCGGAACCGGTCCGGTTAAAGGCTTCGCAGTAACCTTGTCGTTGGGTATTTTGACTTCAATGTTCACTGCCATTATGGGTACACGAGCCATCGTAAATCTGATTTACGGCGGTAAGAAGCGCATCAAGAAGTTGAGCATATAGGATTAAGACATGAATATTCTAAACGGAAATACCAATATCAACTTCATGAGTCGTCGCAGGATTGCGATGATTTTTTCAGTCATATTAATTATCGCCTCGATCGTGTCGCTGTCGACCCGCGGTCTGAATTTCGGACTGGATTTCACCGGCGGCACGCTGATTGAAGTTGGCTACCAGTCGGCACCTGATATGAGTAATGTCAGGGGCCAGTTGGAAGATGCCGGCTTTGCAGAGTCGGTGGTGCAAACTTTCGGCGCAGCCAGTGACATCGTTGTCCGTATCCCTCCTTCTGAAACCAGCGAAAGCAGTGCGGAGTTATCCACTCGCGTTTTGACGGCATTGAATGAAGGTGTGGAAGGTGACATTGAAATGCGGCGGGTTGAGTTTGTCGGTCCTCAAGTTGGTGACGAATTGGCCGAGCAGGGCATACTGGCAGTAATCTACGCACTGGTTGGTGTGTTTCTATATGTGATGTTCCGCTTTCAGTGGCGCTTTTCGGTAGGTGCGGTAATCGCGTTGATACACGATATCATCATCACTATCGGCATCATTTCATTCGTACACATTCAATTTGATCTGACCGTCGTTGCGGCGATATTGGCGGTGGTTGGTTACTCGTTGAATGACACGATTGTGGTGTTTGACAGAATCCGCGAAAACTTTCCGAAATACCGTAAACGAACACCGGAAGAAGTAGTTAATACTTCGATCAATGAAACCTTGTCACGTACTTTGATGACGTCCGGCACCACATTGTTGGTGTTGTTTGCGCTGTTCTATTTTGGCGGTGAGATTATCCACGGCTTCGCGTTCACGCTTCTGATCGGTATCATTATCGGTACTTACTCGTCCATCTATGTGGCCAGTGCGTCACTGTTGACCTTGGGTGTAAGCAAGTATGACCTGATGGCGGTTGAGAAAGAGGGTGCTACGCTAGACGCGAGACCCTGATGCCAGCTTAAGAAATGTAGGCTTGTAAAATGTAAGCTGGTAAAATGTAAGCTTGCAAAAATAAGGTAGATCCGGGGCCGGAGTAAATATAATTACTCCGGCCCTTTTTTTAGTTACTTTTTGGCTTTCGCCCAGCGTGGCTCGATGATCTGCCGTAATGGTGTCATTAGCTTGTAGGGGGCGGCCAGAACAGAACTGGCATTCTCGACGGCATCGCTGCCGTCAAAGTCGGAAACAACACCACCTGCCTCGCGAACCAGCAATGCGCCGGCGGCTACATCCCATGGTTGCAAGCCCAGTTCAAAGTAAGCGTCCATACGCCCAGCGGCCACCCAGGCCAGATCAAGCGCAGCTGAGCCATAACGGCGGATGTCTTCAACCTTCTTGAACACTTCACTGAAAATACCGGTGTAGGTACTCATCATGCCGCGTTGTCTGAACGGGAACGCAGTAGCAAGTATGGCGGTATCCAGCGATGGCCTGTCGGATACTCGAAGTCGGGTGTTGTTCAGATGTGCGCCATTACCCCGACTGGCACTGAACATTTCATCGCGCATCGGATCGTAAACCACCGCGTGTTCAGTACGGCCTTTGATTTGCAATGCAATTGAAATGCAAAAATGCGGCATACCATGCAGGTAATTGCTGGTGCCATCGAGCGGGTCGATAATCCAGACATAGTCGTTATCTCCTTGTGCACCACTTTCTTCACATAAGAACGCGTGGTCAGGGTGAAAACGTTTAATTTCACGTACAATCTGCTGTTCGCTGGCTTTGTCGATTTCGGTGACATAGTCATGTCTGGCTTTGCGCATCACGGGAATGGATGCCACTTTGTACAATTCCTGACGCAGAGTATCGCCGGCGATGAGAGCAGCGTTCGTTGCTATGTTTAAAATTGGATGAGGCATGACAATATCAACCTTGAAAGAGTACGAATATCTATGAACACAAAGGCGGCACAGGATACCAGAAGCGAAGCGCATGTGGCACAAAGATTGTCACAAATTCGTATCGTTTTAATCAATACAACCCACCCGGGCAATATTGGCGCAACCGCCCGCGCCATGAAGGTGATGGGGCTGAAGCAGCTTCATCTGGTAACGCCAAAGACATTTCCCTGCGCCGAGGCTACTGCGTTGGCATCGGGTGCTGATGATATTTTACACCAGGCAAGAGTGCATGATTCCCTGGACCCGGCACTGGAAGGCTGTTCCCTCGTGCTGGGTACCAGCGCCCGGATTCGCAGCTTGTCGATGCCGCAAATGGACATGCGCAGCGCCTCTGAAAGTGCACTGGCAGAACATACCGACCAGGACATCGCCATACTTTTCGGACGTGAGAGATATGGACTGACCAATGATGAAATTCAGCGTTGTCATCAGTTGGTACATATTGATACCAATCCTGAGTTTGGATCGCTGAATCTGGCGCAGGCCGTGCAGGTGATGGCCTATGAACTGCGCATGGCCCTACTGGATGACAAGAAAGTTTTAATTGAGCCTGTGGATTACGTGCCAGTGGATGCGGGGCAGATGGAACGGTTTTTCGTTCATCTGGAAGAAACGTTGTTGGATATCAGGTTCTTGAACCCCGATCAGCCTAAGCGTTTGATGATGCGCTTGCGTCGATTGTTCAATCGCGCCCGGCCGGATCACAACGAAATCAATATTTTGCGGGGGATTTTGGCTGCCTCACAAAAATCCGCGAGTGTGGGTTCCCCAAGCGCAAGGTTAGATGAAGATGGGGTAGCATCGCCGGAACAGGAATAAGCCTTGGTAACCAGCGGTTTTTAGAGGTATCCAGGACGTTTAATTCCGGTTGGCAGGTCTGCAGAATCTATGGGTTCACCCGCGGTTGTTGTCAGCGGCACCACGCCAGCCCAGATGGGTGCATCCATATCGCCTTTTGCGTCCGATGGATCGCCTTCACGACTTTTTACACTGAAGATTTCTATCGGCAGTTTCAGCATGCTGGTGGCATTGAGTTCTTTTCGGGTTGAATTCCTTAAATCGGCTCTTCTTCCAGGCATTAGATGATCGACCAGCGCATCCATGCAGTCATTCTTTTCATCTTCATCAACAACCAGTCTGGCCACGCCGAAAACCATGACTGAGCGGTAGTTTATCGACGAGTTGAAACTGGAGCGGGCATACACAAGCCCGTCAAAATGCGTAGTGGTAACGCAGCAGCGCAAACCTTCTGCCAGGTTGGTTAGCAGCCGGCTGGCCACCGAGCCGTGAATCAAAAGTTGGTCATCCATGCGGGCATAGGCCATTGGCACAACGTAGGGTTGATCGTCCACGGTGAAGCCGCAGTGACATATTTTTCCGGCATCCAGAACCTGGCAAGCCAATTTGTAGTCATGGCTGCCACGTTTGGCTTCACGTTTGAATGTTGTGTCAACTTTTTGTGTCATTACGGCCTCTTTTATTGAAGTCATCAGATGAGTTTGTCATGCTACCTTGTAGTTGTGACCAATGGCAATCCAGCCGACATTGTTTCGGATTTTATTTATGGCAAGCGAGAAGGGAACTGACGATGGCAGTGAAAAGGGTGCAGAGCCCAATTGGCACCAATCTGTCTGGAAAGTTGTAACTGATATTCCATTTGGCCATGTGCTGACCTATGGGGAAGTTGCCAAGCTTTCTGGCATGCCGAAAATGGCGCGGCGCGTGTCACAAGCGATGAGGCGAGCACCTGAAAAGCTGAATTTGCCCTGGCATCGGGTTATCAATGCTCAAGGAAAAATATCATTTCCGCAGGACTCGAGTGGTTGGAGGCGTCAGAAAGATCTGCTTGAAAACGAAGGTGTGGTGTTTCTTAAAGGACAGATTGATCTGCAGGTCTATGGCTATCGCGGTGCAGTTGATCGGTTGCTGTGGGGCGAGGAAGCATAGTTTGATGGGGCCATTCTGATGAGTCAGGCACAAAAAATCTGGCAGCGCTTACGTAGCCATTTCTGGGCGGCTCTGGTGTTTGATGCGGCAGCGATTATCGTTGTGTTTGTTCTGATCAGTACATGGCAAACCCGAAACCTGCCCAATGACGAGAACACGCCGTCACTTCAAGCCGTATGGCTGGACAACGCAAAAGCAGACAGCGTGATACCAACAGGTAGCACGGGAGTAGTCTATTTCTTTGCGCCGTGGTGCAGTATCTGCCGCGGCAGTATCGGCAATCTCGATGAGTTGGTCAGCAATGGTGATATTGCCTGGGCGCGCGTGGTGGCGTTGGATTACAGCGATATCAATGAGGTTCGTCAATTTATCGGGGAGACCGGCGTGACGCTACCGGTAATACTGGGTGACGCTCAAACGGCAAATGACTGGCAGATTCGCGGTTATCCCACTTATTTTGTTATCGACGGTGAAGGTCGTATCGTCAGTCGTTCAATCGGCTATTCCACCAAACTCGGTTTGAAGGCCCGAGCCTGGTGGAATAAAAGCTAACTGATCAGACCAAGCGCCTTGGCGTGGTGCCGCAAGTGGTCATCAATAAAGCTGGCGATGAAAAAGTAGCTATGGTCATAGCCCTCCTGCATACGTACTTCCAGTGGGTGGTGTGTGCAGATACAAGCCTGCTCCAGGCTTCCCGGTTTTAACTCTTCACCAAGAAAATTATCTTCTGTGCCCTGGTCGATTAATATCGGCAATTGTTTTTCAACTTTACACACCAACTGGGTAGCATCCCAGTTCAGCCAGTCATTACGATCTTCACCCAGATAATGACTGAAGGCTTTGATGCCCCAGGGTGTTTCTGATGGATGGCAAATCGGCGCAAATGCAGATACCGATGCATAGCGATCGGGATCTTTCAGAGCGCACATCAATGCACCATGTCCGCCCATGGAGTGACCACTCACGCTTCGCTTGTCAGTTACGGGTAGCCCGGCTTCAACTAACTCTGGCAACTCTTTGGTGACATAGTCATACATGTTGTAGTGCTTTGACCACGGCTCCTGAGTGGCGTTGACATAAAAGCCTGCGCCGGAACCGAAATCCCAATGATCGTGTTCTTCGGGCAAGTTGGTGCCTCGCGGGCTGGTGTCCGGACAGACGATCGCCATGCCCAGTTCGGCTGCTAGTTTTTGCGCACCGGCTTTTTGTGCGAAATTCTCGTCGTTGCAGGTTAGGCCTGACAGCCAATAAAGCACCGGTACTTTTTGCGTTTCCGCCTGAGGAGGCAAAAATACGCCAAACACCATGTCACACTGCAGGCTCTCTGAAAAATGTTGCAGGCGAATTTGATAGCCTCCGGCGACCCGGTTGCGACCTATCTCTTTTAAAGATGACATCAGCGCGCCTCTAAAAAATCACGACTGAGCGAATACTTTCACCAGCGTGCATCAAGTCAAAGCCCTTATTGATGTCTTCCAGACCCATGGTATGAGTCACCATGTCGTCGATATTGATTTTACCGGCCATGTAGTTGTCGACGTAGCCTGGCAGTTCTGTGCGGCCACGAACACCGCCGAAGGCACTTCCGCGCCATACCCGGCCGGTGACCAGTTGGAAGGGGCGGGTACTGATTTCCTGACCTGCACCGGCAACACCGATGATGACGGATTCGCCCCAGCCCTTATGGCAGCACTCTAAGGCAGAGCGCATGACCTTGGTATTGCCGATACATTCAAACGAATAATCGACGCCGCCGTCAGTTAAATCAACAATAACTTCCTGAATCGGGCGGTCGTATTTGGATGGGTTCACAAAATCCGTTGCGCCCAGCATTTTGGCCATTTCAAATTTGTCTTCATTCAAATCAACCGCAATGATACGGGACGCACCTGCCATAACCGCGCCCTGAACGACACTAAGACCGATTCCGCCCATGCCGAATACGGCTACCGTTGAACCTGGCTCAACCTTGGCGGTATTTAAGACAGCACCGATACCGGTGGTGATTCCGCAGCCCAGCAGACAAACCTTGTCCAGCGGAGCGGCAGGGTTGATCTTGGCCAACGAAATTTCAGGTATCACGCTGTACTCTGAAAACGTTGAGGTACCCATGTAGTGAAACACCGGCTTGCCATTGAGGGAGAAGCGCGAGGTGCCATCCGGCATCAGGCCCTTGCCCTGGGTCACGCGAATTTTCTGGCAGAGGTTGGTCTTGCCGGATTTACAGAAGCTGCACTCGCCGCACTCAGGGGTGTACAGAGGAATCACATGGTCGCCGACCGCAACGCTGGTGACGCCTGCGCCAATTTCTTCTACTACACCGCCGCCTTCGTGCCCCAATATTGCCGGGAACAGACCTTCAGGATCATCCCCGGAAAGTGTAAACGCGTCAGTGTGGCAAACACCGGTCGCTACCATGCGAACCAGCACTTCGCCGGCTTGTGGACCCTGCACATCAATTTCAGTAATTTCCAATGGTTGACCGGCCGCGATGGCGACTGCTGCACGTGATTTCATTTGTGGCTCCAGATTAAGAAAGTTTCATTTGATTGTGTCCATTATATACCCTGATATTTGTTTCTTTCACCCTGGTCATACGGTTAACCGTGCGCGATGGTTTTGTCAGTAAACAGATAATCCTTCAGTTCTTTATCGAGAACTGTATCGCGTCGGCGGATCCATTCGAGCACCATAGCAGCGTGCTCTTTTTCTTCATCACGGTTGTGAACCAGAATGGCGCGCAGTTCATCGTCCTTACAGGCATCAACACGCTGGTTGTACCAATCGATTGCTTCGAGCTCTTCCATCAGCGAAGTGATGGCACGGTGCATGTCGCGAGTTTCGTCTGACATCTCGCTGATAGGTTCATGGTAGCCTTCATTTGACATAGTTCTGTTCTCCTTGGTGGCTTATTTTTCGTTTGCTGATTCGTCGTTTGCCGGGTCCTGCACCTGATGCAAGTGCACATCGGTTTGCGGGTAAGGGATGTTGCAGCCAGCAGCTTCCAGCCCAATTTTCGCAGCCTTGAGTAGTTCCGCGCGCACCGGCCAGTAATCTGCTGTGTTGACCCAGGGGCGCATGGAGAAATCCACACTGCTGTCACCCAGGTTGGAGATAAATACACCGGTTGCGGGTTCACCCAATACTTTCGAGTGATCGGCGCAAATCTTGTTCAGCACATCGGCAACTACCTTCAGGTCATCGTCATATCCAACGCCGATAACCATATCCAGGCGACGGGTTTCCTTGGCAGAATAATTGGTGATGGCGCCATTGAACATCAATGCATTGGGAACCGTGATCAGCTTATTGTCCGGGGTTGTCAATGTAGTGCTGACCAGACGGACTTCATCAACCGTGCCTGTGACACCGCCGGCGTCAATAAAATCACCCTTGGTGAATGGCCGGAACATGACCAGCATCACACCGGATGCAAAATTGGACAAAGAGTCTTTCATTGCCAGGCCGATCGCCAGGCCGGCGGCGCCCATGATGGCGAGGAATGAGGTTGCAGGTATGCCGAGCTGGTCAATGGCCGCGACTGCTGCGACTACCGATATCAGAATAGAAGCCACCATGGTGAGGAAATCCACCAGCACGATATCCACTTCACGTTTTACCAATACTTTCCTTAGCGTGCCACTGGAGATGCGTGCGATCCAGCGGCCGATGATCCAAATGACCAGTGCCAGCACCAGGCTGATGCCTGCGCTGATTAGAATATCTGCAACATTTTTGTCGGCGAAATAATTTTGTATAGCGTCAATCATTGGTTCCATAACGTTTGAAGTGTTCCTTTTTTCTAAGCAAGGTCAATTGCGGATTCCAGCGCTTCTTCCATGCGGTCTGCCATCGGTGCCAGATGGCTGATGACATACTCCAGCTCTTTGCCGCTTAGTAAATTGTAGGGCAGGTTTTCGCACATTTTGACGTAGGCGGTGCTCTCAAGGTCACCTACCGCAAGATAGCCCACGCGCAGAATCAGATTGATTCTCAAGCATTTTTCAGCATCAAAATCTTCCAGTGGGCAGATCAGAGTTTCCACGCGTAAATAGCGGCGGTTGTCTGAGGTGGTCAGCTCAGCCAGAAAAACTGCCTGAGTTCTGCCGCCTGTTTCCATCGGGTAATCAAACGCGATCTGAAAAGGCTCATCCAGAAACAAGGGATGATGCTTGATGACGTGTTGCCTGACTTCGGCAAAAGTTTCCATGAATTCTTCCTTTTCGCTATTTAGGCGCTAGTCTGACGGCACCATCCAGGCGGATGGTTTCTCCGTTGATATATTCATTTTCCATGATATGGGCAACCAAATCAGCAAATTCTTCCGGTTTTCCCAGACGACTTGGAAATGGAATTGAGGCGGACAGCGATTCCTGTACTTCCTCAGGCATACCATCGACCATCGGCGTCCAGAAAATCCCCGGTGCGATGGTATTAACCCGCACACCGAATCTGGCAAACTCACGTGCGATCGGCAAGGTCATGCCAACAATTCCTGCTTTGGAGGCGGAGTAGGCAGCTTGACCTATCTGGCCATCATAGGCCGCGACCGAAGCGGTGCTGATAACAACGCCGCGAGCGCCATCAACGCCTGCTTGATTTGATTCCATTGCCACTGCAGCAGCTTTAGTGAGGTTGAAACTACCTATAAGGTTGACCTGAATCACTTTAGAAAAGAAGTCTAGCGCCATCGGTGCCTCACGGCCAAGAACACGGCCTGCGCCAATGATGCCGGCGCAATTGACTGCCGCATTGATTGAACCCATGTGTTCGACGGCTGTTTTAACAGCCGATTGCACCGCTGCTTCGCTGGTGACATCGGTGTGTATATAGGTCGCGGACTCACCGAAATCGGCGAGCACATCGAAAGCTACTTTGTCATTCACATCCAGCAATACTACTTTGCCGCCGGCGGCCACAATCTTCCTGGCGACTGCTAATCCAAGCCCTGATACGCCGCCACTAATAATGGCTTTGACCTGATCTAGTTGCATAATTCATAACTCCTGAAAAACAACATGTTAATTTAACCTTGTTTGATTAATCCGTGTGATTAAACCCGGTTTACTAATTCTTATCGGCAGTTTCCCGGCTGACTAATGCCGCACCAGCTTTACTGTTATTGGGGCGGTTTAGTTGTTTTGAAATCCAATCGCCGGTATTTGACAATTGTTGCAGATCAATGCCCGTGTCCAGACCCAGTCCGTGAAGCATATAGACGACATCTTCAGTTGCCACATTGCCGCTGGCGCCTTTGGCGTATGGACAGCCGCCTAAACCGGCAACCGATGCATCTACGATGCGGATGCCGGCGTCCAGGCAGGCCAGAATATTGGCAAGCGCTTGTCCATAAGTATCGTGAAAATGGACTGCCAGTTTTTCCATGGGTACCACGTCCCCTACACTCATGATCAAGTTGTGGGCTTTGGCAGGCGTCCCGGTACCGATGGTATCGCCGAGCGATATTTCATCGCTACCCATTTGCAACAATTGCTCGCTGACTGAAACCACCGCGTCGGCCGGGATATCGCCTTCGTATGGGCAGCCGAGCACACATGAAATATACGCGCGGACCCGCAGTTGTTGGGCTTTGGCTTGTTCAATAACCGGTTTTACCCGTTCCAGTGATTCGACAATGCTGCAATTGATATTTCGCTGACTGAAGCTTTCTGATGCGGCAACAAAAATAGATATTTCTTTGGCACCAACCTTCAGCGCTCTTTCCAGCCCTTGCAGGTTGGGAACCAATACAGGATAACGAGTGCCTGGCAGTCTTTCGATGCCGCGAAATACATCATCGCTACCTGCCATTTGCGGCACCCATTTGGGACTGACAAAGCTGCCAGCCTCTACCACGGGCACACCACAATCGGCCAACCGATCGATTAACTCAACCTTAAGTTCAGTACTCAGAACCCGCTTTTCATTTTGCAGGCCATCGCGTGCGCCGACATCTACGATTGTTACTTGATCATTCATGCGGGATCACTCCTCGGGCACCCAGTCGGCTTTGCGTTTTTCCAGAAAGGCAGCCAGACCTTCCTGACCTTCATCCATTACCCGCAAGCCGGCTATCACGCCGGCGGTGTATTCATCGATCGCCAATTGCGTACCCTGATTGTGGCCTGCGATGGCAAAAACCAGCTGTTTGCAGGTAATCACGGCTTGTGGCCCGCCTTTCAAAATCAGTTTGACGACTTTGTTGACGGCATCATCCAATTCTTCTGCAGCAACGCATTGTTGAATAAGCCCGATTTCCTGTGCAAGTTGGGCGTTAAACCGCTCTGCGCTGAGGAAATAGCGGCGCGCGTTACGTTCACCGATATTGCGAATTACGTAGGGAGAAATGACCGCTGGCGCCAGGCCGAGATGTGCTTCAGACAGTCCAAACAATGCTTTGTCGACAGAAATGGTTACATCACAAGCGGCAATCAAGCCTACACCGCCACCAAAAGCGTTGCCGTTGATGCGGGCGATGGTTGGCTTGGACAGATAGTTCAAAGTGCGCATCAGCCTGGCCAACTGCAAGGCATCCTGTTCGTTGTCTTCCTGACTGGCATCCACCAGAGAGCGCATCCAGTTCAAATCTGCCCCGGCGGAGAAACTGGCCCCTGTTCCGGTAATGACCACCAAACGCACATCTTCCGAACTGTCGGCGGATTCAAGTGCGGCAGTTAGTTCCTGAATTGTATTGGCGTCAAAAGCATTGTGAACTTCCGGTCGATTCAGGCTCAGCGTCAAAACGCCGTTGCCCTCTAGTTGACTGCTTATGGGTTGGCTGCTTATAGCTTGACTGTTTGAGGGTTGCATCAGTTATTGAGTCCGCTAGGTTCTGAAAATGCCGTGGCGGCCGCGTTTGATTGGTGCATTCATGGAGGCAGATAGAGCTAAGCCTAAAACATGTCGTGTATCGATCGGATCGATTACACCATCGTCCCAAAGGCGGGCAGTGGCGTGATAAGGATGGCCTTCTTTTTCGTAACTGTCGCGAATCGGTTGTTTGAACGCCTCTTCATCTTCGCTCGACCAAGTCCCGCCTGAAGCTTCGATAGAGTCGCGTTTGATGGTGGCAAGAACAGATGAAGCTTGTTCACCGCCCATCACTGAAATTCTTGCATTCGGCCACATCCACATCATTCTGGGTTGGTAGGCGCGGCCGCACATTGCGTAGTTTCCTGCGCCAAAAGAGCCACCGATAATGACCGTGAACTTGGGTACATGGCTGGTGGCAACGGCTGTTACCAGCTTGGCACCGTCTTTGGCAATGCCGGCGTTTTCTACGGCTTTACCGACCATGAAACCAGTAACATTTTGTAAGAATATCAATGGAATATTGCGTTTATTACATATCTGAATGAAATGTGTTCCCTTCAACGCACTGTCTGAAAACAGGATGCCGTTGTTGGCCACGATGCCGACCGGATAGCCATGCAGGTGAGCAAATCCACATACCAGAGTTTTTCCATACAGGGCTTTGAATTCATGAAATTTACTTCCGTCAACGAGGCGGGCAATGATTTCTGAAACCTTGTATGGGTAACGGGTATCGTGTGACACAATGCCGTAAATCTGCTCGACCGGATAGGCCGGACTCACCGATTCACGCATGTCCATTTTATTACTTTTGGCGCGGTTCAGGTGACTGACTGCATCGCGGGCCAATTCCAGTGCATGGTCATCGTTGAGTGCGTAGTGATCCGTTACACCGGATTTGGCGCAATGCACACTGGCACCACCCAGAGATTCGGCATCAACAATCTCGCCAGTAGCGGCTCGCACCAATGGCGGTCCACCCAGAAAGATGGTGCCCTGATTTTTGACGATAATGGATTCGTCGCTCATGGCCGGTACATAGGCACCGCCCGCGGTGCATGATCCCATTACAACCGCAATCTGTGGGATGTTTCTGGCAGACATCTGAGCCTGGTTGTAGAAAATTCGACCGAAGTGATCACGGTCTGGAAAGATCTCATCCTGCAAGGGTAAAAAAGCGCCGCCGGAATCCACCAGGTAAATGCAGGGCAGGTTATTTTCCTGTGCAATTTCCTGTGCGCGTAGATGCTTTTTCACCGTAATGGGTAGGTAGCTGCCGCCCTTAACGGTCGCATCATTGGCAACGATCACGACTTCCTGGCCTTGTACGCGTCCGATGCCGGTGATAATGCCTGCAGCCGGCGCTCTGTCTTCATACATGCCGTAAGCTGCCATTGGCGAGAATTCCAAAAATGGCGTGCCCGGGTCAATCAGCTTTTTGATGCGGTCACGAGGCAAAAGTTTACCGCGCTGGGTGTGCTTTTTACGGGCTTTGTCGCCGCCGCCCAATTCAATTTTTTCCAGTTGCAACTGCAAGTCTGCAACCTGCTCGCGCATCTGTACTTCATTGGCAGCAAACTCCTTGCTGCCGGTATCTATTTTGCTTTTGATGACCGGCATATTGTGTTATTCCACCTCAATCGCGATGGCCGTGGCTTCACCACCACCGATGCACAGCGCCGCTACACCTTTTTTCAAGCCACGCTGCTTGAGCGCGTTGATCAGTGTCACAACTACGCGGGTACCGGAAGCACCGATCGGATGCCCCAGAGCACAGGCGCCGCCATTGACGTTAACTTTGGCATGATCAATGTTCAGATCGTGCATGGCGGCCATCGTTACAACGGCAAATGCCTCATTGATTTCAAATAGGTCAACCTCATTGATATCCCAGCCGGCTTTGGCCAATACTTTTTGAATGGCGCCAACAGGAGCGGTGGTAAACCACTGCGGCTCTTGTGAGTGCGTGGCATGTGCAACGATGGTGGCCAGCGGGGTGATGCCGCGGTCAGATGCGTTCTGAGCTGACATCAAAATGGTGGCAGCTGCACCATCCGAAATTTTGGAAGATGATGCTGCCGTCAAACTGCCGTCTTTTTTAAATGCAGGCCGCAGAGTGGGGATTTTTTCCAGGTTGCACGCTGGTGGTTCCTCGTCCAGGGTTACAACGGTATCGCCACGGCGAGAAGTAAAAGTCACCGGCGTAATTTCATCACTGAACTGCGATTCCATCGCCTGCAATGCGCGCTCTACCGATGCAATAGAAAAACTATCCTGCTGTTGGCGGGTAAATTGATACTTGTCTGCACATTTCTCTCCGTACGCGCCCATCATCAACTTTTCATCAGGGTCCTGCAGACCGTCGTAGGTCATATGATCAATGACTTCACCATTGCCCATGCGGTAACCGCTGCGGCCCTTTGGCAGCAGATAAGGTGCCATGGTCATGTTTTCCATGCCGCCGGCGACTACTACATCGGATGAGCCCGCCAGAATCTGGTCGTGGGCGATCTGAATGGTTTTCATACCCGAACCGCACACTTTATTGATTGTTACCGCGCCTGCAGAATCAGGAATACCTGCCTGTCGTGATGCCTGGCGCGCAGGTGCCTGACCGAGTCCGGCCGACAATACACAGCCCATCAATACATCATCAATGTCAGCTGGATCCAGCCCGGACTGCTCTATAGCCCCCCGGATAGCTGCAGCGCCCAATTTTTCGGTTGCTACGGTGGAGAACTGGCCCTGAAAAGAACCGATAGGGGTGCGCTTGGCAGCCACAATCACAACTTTGTTTTGCATTGAAAATAACTCCGGTAATTCGTTTAGTAAGGTTACTTAATTGGGTTGCTGAATAAGGCAATTCAATAGGTATAACAGGCCGATTACAGGCCGACAAGTTCCCGACCAATTAACATTCTGCGGATTTCATTGGTGCCCGCACCTATTTCATAAAGCTTGGCATCACGCAGCAGGCGACCTGCAGCATATTCGTTAATGTAGCCGTTGCCACCCAGCGTTTGAATGGCCTCCAAAGCGACGCTAACGGCACTGGTTGAGGCATGCAGCAAACAGGCAGCGGGGTCTACACGCGACTGGATGCCGGTATCGTATTGCTCTGCCGTGCGGTAGGCAAATGCCCGGGCCGATTGTAGCGATGTATACATATCTGCCAACTTGGCCTGCATGATGCCGAAAGAGCCGATGGCTCGATCAAACTGTTTTCTTTCACGCATGTAGGGAATTGCCAGTTCGATACTGGCTTGCATCAACCCCAGCGGGCCACCGGTTAACACCAGCCGCTCGGTATTCAAGCCGCGCATCAATAATTTGACGCCCCGGTTCACTTCGCCCAATACATTCTCGACGGGTATTTTGCAGTTGTTGAAAACCAGTTCGCAAGTATTGGAACCGCGCATACCCAATTTATCCAGCTTTTGAGCAGTGCTGAAACCCGGCATGCCTTTTTCCACCAGAAATGCGGTCATGGTAGATGAGCCATTTTCTTTTCCGGCGGTGCGCATATAGACGATAAGGAGGTCTGCTTCCGGGCCGTTGGTAATCCACATTTTGGAGCCATTGGCAAGCCAGTGATCGCCCTGCAGTTCGGCGCGGCAAGTCATGGATCCGACCACATCCGAACCGGCACCCGGCTCTGACATGGCCAGCGCACCAACCAGTTCGCCGGCGCATAAGCCGGGCAGATATTTCCGTCGCTGCGCGTCAGTACCATTTTTATTGAGATTGTCCATGCACAAGTTGCTGTTGGCTCCGTAGGACAGGCCGACCGAACCGGAGGCTCTGGAAATTTCTTCCATCGCTACCAAGTGCGCCAGATAACCCATGTCTGAGCCGCCGTATTCTTCAGGAACACTCATGCCCAGCAGACCCAGTTCGCCAAGTTTTGGCCACAGGTCCTGGGGGAAAGTATTGGTTGCGTCAATTTCTTCTGCACGAGGCGCAATTTCCTGATCTGCAAAACGCCTTACGGTATCGCGTAACAGCTCAAGATCTTCGCTCAGTGGCATGCATACATTCATGTGGTATTCCGTTTTGCATGGCCTTAAGGATACGCTGACATCACATCCTGACGGGCCGTAGTGAAGTTGTTAAATCAGCCCGATATTGTAACTGATTTTGCGTATTCTTACAGGCTTGCGCCGTGGTGCGACGGGCCGGCCAGGCGAGCGGGTACCCGTTGCTGATCTACTGCATATTTGAAATAAAGGTTGACAGCACTTTTTCATAATGGGATAAACATGCTATGACATCGTTTTTGCAACAGTTCGGCACACAGACAGGCGCAACCCAAAAGGTTCGTTTGGCAGACCATCGTGCCGACCTTAATGTCAGCATTTCACTACTACTAGCGCTATTGATTATTCCTACGCCAAGCGGGGTATTGTTGATCGCATAGTATTTTTGATCAAGAACAACGAAACCCCGCTCCCGAAAGGAAGCGGGGTTTTTTTTGCCCCAGCAAGTTTATTACGGCCAAGTTTATTGCGACCAAGAAAAAAGAAGACCCTGAATATGAATAACGCGAATATGAATAGAGTGAAACACACATTGAGTATCCGCTTAAGCCAATGTGACGGTGCCGCGATAAAAGCATTGGATATGATGGAGCGCAGGGGCTTTAATCTGCTTACATGTACTCTGGAAGAAGGCGACGACAATGGCAGGAAAATGGTAGTGACGGTAATTTCCTATAAGCCCGGTGATCTGCTCAAACGACAATTGGAACGACTATGTGACGTAATCTTTGTTGAGCAGTTATCTGCTGCTGCCATAAAACCACCCATTAGCAATGTACAAGATATTGCCCGGAGAATTTAAATGACTCGTAGAATCCAGATTTTTGATACCACTTTGAGAGACGGCGAACAGAGCCCTGGCTTCAGTATGAGCCTGCAACAAAAACTGCGGGTCGCCAGAGTGCTTAGAGACATGCGTGTAGATATTATTGAAGCAGGCTTTCCGGCTGCATCTCCTGGCGACTTTGAAGCCGTACGGGCAGTCGCCGCCGAAATTGAAGGTCCCACCATTGCCGGACTTTGCCGCACCATTCCCAGGGATATTGAACGTACCGCTCAGGCACTGGAAGGTGCTAAAAATACCCGCATTCATACCTTCATTGCCACCAGCCCGATTCACCGCCGCGACAAGCTGAATATGAGTAAGGCGGAAGTTCTTGCCAATGCTGTCAACGCCGTGAAGATGGCTGTTGGTTATTGCAAGGATGTCGAGTTTTCGGCAGAGGATGGAATACGCACTGAGCGGGATTATCTGGCCGAAGTGCTGCAGGCAGTCATTGAGGCCGGCGCGACCACTGTCAACATTCCGGACACGGTGGGCTATTCGACCCCCACTGAAATGTACGAGCTGTTTCGCTGGTTGACTGACACGGTTCCAGGCATCGACAAGGTTCGCATGTCTACCCATTGCCACAATGATCTGGGCCTGGCGGTGGCCAATTCGCTGGCTGCAGTTGAGGGTGGTGCCAGCCAGATTGAATGCACGCTTAACGGCATCGGCGAACGCGCCGGCAATTGTGCGCTTGAAGAGGTTGTAATGGCCCTGCGAACCCGTGCCGATCGCTTTGATGTAGAGGTAGGAGTTGATACAACCCGGCTGACTTCGGCCAGCCATCTGCTGGCTGCGGTGACCGGCAATTTTGTGCCACGTAACAAGGCGATCGTCGGTGAGAATGCTTTTGCACACGAGGCGGGTATCCATCAGCACGGCATGCTGGCCTCACGCCACACCTATGAAATCATGAAGCCGACAGATGTCGGGCTGAAAGACTCACAATTGGTGTTGGGCAAGCACAGTGGCAAGCATGCCGTTATCAATCGCGCCAGCGAAATGGGCTATGAACTGGAGGAGAAAGAAGTCGAGGGTATTATGAAACGTTTCAAAGCACTCGCAGATGTTAAAAAGCGCGTGTTTGATTCAGATCTGGAAGCCATCATAACCGGCAGCCAGACAGGTGCTGTCGGTCCATGGGCCTTGGATCAGCTGAGTGTGGTCAGCCGGGTCAATGGCGAGGCTGAACCATCAGCTTCACTAACACTGGTGCACGAAGACGGCAGCAGCAGTTCGCCGACAGGTACGGGCGACGGACCGGTCGAGGCGATTGTGCATGCATTGGAACAAGTAACTGGAACGCGTATTAAAGTTTTGAGTCTTGCGATGCGCAGTATATCTCTGGGGGAAGATGCCCAGGGTGAAGCCAGCATACGTGCCACCGTTGACGGCGTTGAATACAATGGCCATGGTCTGTCTACTGACATTGTTGCGGCTTGTGCGGAAGCTTTGCTGGAGATTATTAACCGCGCCACGCGAAACGTAGAATTTACGCAAAAAAATGCAACCCAGGATGGTACAACCCAAGAAGGTACAGACATGGAAAAGGAGGTCGAAAGTGTCAGCGTCTGAATCCTTATTCGATAAGCTCTGGAAAGCCCATGTGGTGCAGCAGCAAACCGACAACACACCGGCGATCATCTATATAGACCTGCACCTGGTTCATGAAGTGACCTCACCGCAAGGGTTTGACACGCTGCGCGAACACGGTATCAAAGTCAGGCGTCCGGAACGGACACTGGCGACGCTGGACCACTCAACGCCAACGCTGCCAGCCGACAGTGAAGGCCGTCGGCCTTACGTCACCGAACAAGCCCATCGCCAGGTGCAGAAACTGGAAACAAACTGTCAGGAGTTCGGCATTGAACTGCATGGTTGGGATAGCCCCTGGCGTGGGATTGTGCACGTGATGGGCCCGGAACTCGGAGCCACACAACCCGGCATGACCATTGTCTGTGGCGATAGTCATACCAGTACCCATGGCGCATTTGGTTCGCTGGCTTTCGGTATCGGCACCACAGAAGTCGGCTATGTGCTGGCGACACAATGCTTGCTGCAGAACAAGCCCAAAAGTATGCGGGTTAACGTCGATGGAGAGCTACCAAAAGACGTCACGGCGAAAGACCTGGCGCTTAATATTATTCGACATCTGGGCATGAACGGCGGCACCGGCTTTGTGATCGAGTATGCCGGTGAGGCGGTGCGCGCACTGGATATGGAAAGCCGTATGACACTATGCAATCTGACCATTGAGGCAGGTGCCAAAGCCGGCATGATTGCAGCTGATGAGACGACAGTGGACTATTTGCGTGGTCGCCCGAAAGCGCCGCAAGGCAAAGCATTTGATGAAGCTGCGCGTCGTTGGTTGGAGTTTAGATCAGACGATAATGCGGTTTTTGATGAAGAAATTCATCTGGACGCCAATCAAATGCGACCGGCGATTACCTATGGGACTGACCCGGGTATGTCGATAAATATTGGAGATAACATACCTCAGGCTAGCAATACCAGCCAGCAAAAAGCGCTCAACTACATGGGCTTTAATGGCGGCCAGTCTATGCGAGAGCGTCAGGTTGATGTGGTGTTTGTCGGCAGTTGCACCAATGGCCGTATTTCCGATATGCGGGCAGCAGCCGAGGTGTTGCGTGGTAGAAAAGTTGCGGATCACGTCCGTATGTTGGTGGTGCCCGGATCTGAGGCGGTTCGCGTACAAGCTGAAAGTGAAGGTCTGGATAAAATTGTCATCGCCGCTGGAGCCGAATGGAGATTGCCGGGTTGTTCGATGTGCATTGCCATGAACGGTGACCTGGTACCGCCAGGGAAAACTGCGGTTTCAACATCCAACCGAAATTTTGAAGGACGTCAGGGCGCTGGTGCACGCACTTTACTGGCTAGCCCGGCAACTGCCGCTGCTTCCGCTGTGATGGGGCGGGTAGCCGGTGTCGCAGATGTTCAATCTTTGCAGGAGGCGGTGTAATGCGCGCATTTACAACATTAACAGGTCGGGTTTTGGTGCTGGAGCAGCAGAATATTGATACGGACCAGATTATTCCGGCACGCTTTCTTACTGCGACCGATTTTAACGGCATTGGCGAAGACTTGTTTTATGACTGGCGTTTTGACAAGGACGGTAACCCGGCCGCGGACAATCGCTTGAATCAGCCTGATGCCAGGCAAAGCCCGATTCTGGTGGCCGGGCATAATTTTGGCTGTGGATCTTCCCGTGAACACGCGCCGCATGCGCTGATGGGATTCGGCTTTAGAGTGGTGATCAGTTCGCAGATTGCCGACATCTTTCGCAATAATTCTCAGAATGTGGGCTTGTTGCCGGTTGTTCTCGACAAGGATCAGCACGAGCAATTGCTTACGATGGATGGTGATGACATCACTGTTGATCTGGGAAAATGTGAGGTAAGCACCCATACGGTTGACGGAACCGAACATCGATGGTCTTTTTCCATTGACCCGTTTGCTCGCCATTGTTTGCTGAATGGGCTCGATCGCTTTGATTTTCTGATGCAATCTGATGCCGCCATCCGCGCATACGAGGCTCGTCTATGAGCCGTATCGAAATCGTAGTGTTGCCGGGAGATGGCATTGGACCGGAAGTAACCGCCGAGGCGGAATTGCTGATCAGGGATTTGGCGCAGCAGCATGGCCTGGATGTGCACATGCAAAGCCACCTGATTGGTGGCGCTGCCATTGATGCAACGGGTGAACCCCTGCCTCAGAAAACTTTGAAAGCCTGTCAACAGGCCCAGGCAGCTGTTTTAGGGGCAGTTGTGTTGGGTGCGGTGGGTGGGCCAAAATGGTCCGATCCCAATGCACGTGTTCGTCCAGAACAGGGTTTGTTGGCCATTCGCAAGGAGCTCGGATTGTTTGCTAATTTGCGCCCGGTTCGCCTGCACCCCTCAATGGCATCCATGAGTCCTCTCAAACCGGAATACCTCGAAGGTGTTGATATGATGGTCGTAAGAGAGCTGACCGGCGGGGTTTATTTCGGCGAAAAGCAGGAAGGTGACGATTTTGCTTCCGATCTTTGCACCTATTCGCGCGAAGAAATTGAACGGGTTATGATCCGTGCAGGCCAAACAGCCCGGGCGCGTGGCGGCAAGTTGAGCATTGTCGACAAGGCTAATGTGCTGGCAACTTCACGTTTATGGCGCAAAGTTGCTGTTGAAGTGATGCAACGCGACTTTGCGGAAATTGAATACGAGTTCATTCTCATCGACGCTGCTGCGATGTACCTGATTTCAAACCCGTCACGTTTTGACACGATCGTCACTGAAAATATGTTCGGCGATATTCTCACTGATGAAGCTTCCATGTTGGTGGGCTCCATGGGCATGTTGCCGTCTGCATCCTTAGGTGCGGGCAGTTTTGGTTTGTATGAACCGATTCACGGATCAGCACCCGATATTGCAGGTCAGGGAATTGCCAACCCGTTTGGCACACTGGCATCGGTGGCGATGATGTTTGATTACAGTCTTGCTATGAAAAACATTGCAGAGACTATCGAAAAAGCCATTTTTGACTGCGTGGCAGCCGGTGATTGCACCTCTGACCTGGGCGGCAACCTCACTACTGCCGAGGCTGGCGCTGCTGTCAGGCGGCGGGTTAGTGAAAGTGGAATTGCGCAAGCGACGTCGGAATCAGCAGCATGAGTAAGCTGGCAAAAGACAGTCTGGCGCGATCGCTGGCTGCGCCAGTTTATGATTTGGCCCGTCGCACCGCTTTGGATATTGCCCCGACCCTGTCAAAACGCATTGGCCATCGACTCTGGTTGAAAAGGGAGGATTTGCAGCCGACGTTTTCTTTCAAGTTGCGTGGTGCTTATAACTGCATCCAGCAACTTACTGCTAAGGAGCGTGAACGCGGTGTGGTGGCTGCCTCTGCCGGCAACCATGCGCAAGGGGTAGCTATGTCAGCCCGTGAGATGGGTGTCAAAGCCACCATTTTCATGCCACAGACCACACCTGAAATTAAAGTCCGCGCAGTCGCTGAACTGGGTGCCGATATTCAACTGGTTGGTGATGATTATGATACTGCTTGTGAGCAGGCACTGATCTTCTGCAAACAAAGTGGTGGCTATTTTATTCACCCGTTCAACGACTTGAATGTAATTGCAGGGCAGGGCACCGTCGGGCTGGAAATCAATGACCAGCTTGAAAATCCGCCTGGTGTGATATTTGTACCTATTGGCGGCGGCGGCCTGGCTGCGGGCCTGGCCGCCGCGGTAAAAGGTGTGCACCCTGAGGTAAGAGTCATTGGTGTGGAACCTGATGATGCTGCCAGCATGCATGCTGCAATTGAGGCCGGAGAGCCGGTTGATATTGGCACCACCGGAATTTTTGCCGATGGTGTGGCAGTGCGAAAAGTGGGCGATACCAGCTTTAAGCTGTGTCAGGAACTGTTGGACGAAGTGATCACTGTGACGGTGGATCAAATGTGTGCGGCGGTTAAAACCATTTTTGAAGAAGTCCGTGCAGTCGCTGAACCTGCAGGCGCACTCGCCGTTGCCGGCGCTATTGAATATGCCGCCCGTGGCGTTGACAAGGATTTGCCACAAGGTGATTGGGTGGCGGTCGTGAGTGGTGCCAACGTGAATTTCGATCGACTGGGCCATGTGGTTGAACGCTGCGCACTGGGTGAAGGCAAAGAGGCCTTGTTGGCAGTCACCATTCCGGAGCAACGCGGCAGTTTTTTGCAGTTCTGTGAAATTCTGGGGCACACATCTGTCAGTGAATTCAATTATCGTTTTGCCGGTAAATCGCAGGCGCATATATTTATCGGCCTGCGCCTGGGTGAGCCCATAGATAACATCCAGGCCAAATTGAATGAGCATGGTTATCAAGTCAAAGATTTGTCGAGGAATGAAACAGCCAAACTGCATATTCGACACCTGGTCGGCGGTCGTCTGCCTTCGAGTAAACATGAACGCTTGTATCGATTTGAATTTCCTGAACGTCCCGGTGCATTGCTGCAGTTTTTGAAAGTTCTGGACGGCCGTTGGTCAATCAGTTTGTTTCATTACCGCAATCATGCGGCATCCCACGCGCGGATTCTTGCCGGGTTTCTGGTGCCCGTCGGTGACGAAGATAAGTTCCATCAATTTCTGCTGGAAACCGGCTACCATTTTGACGATGAAACCGACAATGCGGCCTGTAAAGAGTTTTTATCAGCAACCGATGCGATGCGCCGAAATCTGAAGTCCGTCGTCGTTTAGGGAGGGAGCCTGGAGTCGCCGAATAGCGGCTCCGGGGTTTCAAATCACTGCTGAATTTCTTCGCCGTTTTCATCCAGCATGATGATGGGCATTCCCAGCGCTTCAAGCTCGGGCTTAATGGTCGCGGCGTCACCGACAACCACAATCGCCATGGCGTCTGGATGGATCAAGTTTTTGGACAAAGTGTTCAAAGTTTCACGATCGGTTTCTTTCAACAAAGTGCTTTGCTGGGTGCGGTAATTGAGCGGTAAGTCATAGCGAAGGATATTGCCAAGCAAGCTCAACTTTTTGCCTGGCGTTTCGTAATCCAGGGCGTCGCTCTGGCCAATCGCGGAGCGCATGTAGTCATACTCTGCTTCATCCATGCCAGTGTCAGCATAGTTTTCCAGTTCGTTTATGACCTCGGTAAGTGAAGCCGCGGTGGCATCCTTGTTGACTTCAGTGCTCACCCTGAAACTGCCTGATTCGGGTCCACCACTAAAGCCACTGCGCGCACCGTATGTATAACCCTTGTCTTCACGCAGATTAAGATTGATACGACTATTGAAAGTGCCACCAAGTATGAAGTTAGCCAAACCAGCTTTGTAAAAATCACCCAGTGCATCGTATTTGATTGAAGGTTGGGCGGTACGCAAGCTCGATTGTGCTGCCCCCTCCTTATTCACAAGATAAAGTGTACGCCCGACTATTTCCGGTGCTTGTGCAATGGGTCCGCGAATATTTTCGCTGACATCCAAAGTACCCAACGGGTTTACTGCTGCCAGAATACTGTTCTGAGGCAAATTAGCGCTGACAATAATTCCGCTCAGGTTCAGCGGAAAATGTGCGGCGTAAAAGGATTTCACATCGTCTAGAGAAATATTCTCAACCGTCGACCAGAGACCTTGTTGAGGGTACGACATCGGGTGGGTGGGGCCATAAAGTACAGCATCAATCGCTCGTCCAGCCAGACCTTGTGGAGTTTTAAGTGATGCTTGTATGCCCTCCAGTGTCTGTGTTTTGACACGCTGGAAATCTTCTTCAGTAAAAGCCGGTTGCAATATTTTTTCCACCATCAGAGGCACGGCTTTGTCTAGATTCTTGCTTAGTGTACTTAAGGTAACTGTGGTTTCATAGATTCCGGGGTTAACACTGACAAGCGCACCGATGCGCTCCAGTTCGTCCGAGTACTCTGCGGCCGTGTGTTGGTTGGTTGCTTCATCCATCATGGCAGCCATCAATGCGGTTAAGCCTGCTTTGCCAGCGGGTTCATCTCTTTGCCCGGCATCAAATGTGGCGCGAATAGTGGTCGTAGGTGTTTCTGTGTTGGTCACCGCCAGCAAGCGAACATTATTAGCCAGCCTGGTATCCCAGATGGCCGGCAAAACGACGGTCGGGTTGGCAGGTGGTGCAGGCTGCTGACTACGATCAAAACTATCAGTCACGGGTCTTAATGCTAATGCCGCATCCTCGTCGCCAAAACTGGCCGGGATGTCGCGCTCAGGTGAGCTGAAGTCGGGTTCTTTGGCAGCCAAATGAGTTTGCCCATTGGGCACTATACTCAAGATCACCGCCGGTTGATCAGCAATGTATTTAGTGTATGTGCGTTTCACATCTTCAGGTGTCACATTCAGATAACGTTGTATTTCGTCACCAATGCCGGAAGGGCTGCCGGAAAACGTTTGAAACGAGGCCAGAGTGGAGACTTTGCCACTAACGCTTTGCAAGCCAAATACCCGCCCCGCCTCATATTGAGATTTAAATTTTTGCAAATCATCCTCTGAAACTTCACGGGCAGCAAACTCATCCATGGTTTCACGCACGGCTGTTTCCATTTCGGCCAGCGTTTCACCTGAGCCCGGGTTTTGAATAACAATAAACATCATTTCACAGGCCAGTTCCCGACAGCGGTGACTGACGCTGGCTTGCACAGCTCTGCCGGTTTGAACCAAACGTTGGTACAACAGGGATGCCTGGCCCTGGCCCATGATCTTGGCAGCAGCATCCAATGGTGCCTCATCATCCTGGTTGGCATAAACCGTCGGGATGATGATCGCAATGGCGGGTAGATGAATATTGTCTTCCATGGTGACATAACGATCTGCATCGAGCTGACCAGGCTGTTTGGGTAGGTTGTCGACTACCGGGCCGGAAGGAATAGGGCCGAAATACTTGTTGACCATCTCAAGTGTAGCCATAGGATCAATATCACCGCCAATGGTTAAGGCAGCATTGTTAGGGCCATACCAGCGCAGGAAGAAGCGTTTTAAATCCTCAACATCGGCACGATCCAAATCTTCCAACCAGCCGATAACAGGCCAATAGTACGGGTGGTTCTGCTCATACAAAGATTGGCTTAGAACTTCAAAAACACGGCCATAAGGTTGATTGTCAACTCGCGCACCGCGTTCGTTTTTAACCGTCTCGCGCTGGGTTTCAAATTTCTCCTCAGTGACTGCTTCCAACAGGAAACCCATACGATCTGCTTCCAGCCATAAAGCGGTTTCCAGCTGGTTGACGGGCAGTGTTTCATAGTAGTTGGTGCGGTCAGAATTGGTGGACCCGTTGAGTGAACCGCCAGCGTTGGATACTGTTTTGAAATGTTCTTCATCGGCAACATTGGCCGAACCCTGAAACATCATGTGCTCAAAAAAGTGTGCAAAACCAGAGCGCCCGACCTGTTCACGGTTGGAGCCTGCGTGGTAGGTCACATCTACATGCACGAGTGGATCGGAGTGATCTTCATGAAGAATCACCGTCAGTCCATTGGCCAGTTTGTACTTGGCGTAAGGGATGGTGATGCCACTATCATCACCCTTGAATTCTTCTACCAAAGTAACGCCTGCGGGCAGGGTCGAGGTTTCCGTTGTTACCGGCGGGTTGCCGGTTGTGGTCTCACTGTTGCAGGCTGCAAGCAGCAAAAAAGTCAGGATAGCTATGAGGTTTTTCAAAAGGATTTCCTAAATTAGTGGCGTCACAATCGAGATTAACAAAGCAGGGACAACGGGAAAATGCGGTTGTTCCCCGCTATTAGATCGGGCTACAGGGTGCAATGAGGCCTTTCTTTCAAGCGCTCGATGTATGCCAGCAATTTCGGGCTGTCTTTCAGCAAGCCAGCGCCGTTGGCCCAGTTAATAGTAAAACCAACCAGAACATCGGTCACTGAGAACTGGTTCGAAATCAGGAAATCATTGTCAGTGAGGTGTTTTTCCAAAACCCTGGCAGCAATTATAACAGCTGTATTATTTTGCTCGAACAAAGTCGTGACTCGCTTTTCTTCCGGCAATACGAACGTGTTGCGCGCATTACTCCACAAATAAGCTTCCATTTCTGTCAACGCAAAGCTCACCCATTGCATGTGCAATGCACGCTCGCGAGTTCCGGAAGGTGCAATCAAACCATTTGCGGGTTTAAGGTCAGCCAGATAAGTGCAAATTGCTGCAGATTCAAATAACGGTTCTCCATTAATCAGCACTGCCGGCACTTTGCCCATAGGGCTGACCCGATGAAGTTCTTCGCTATGTAAATACTCACGCCCTTCTTTGGATTCGAACTCCAAACCCAATTCCAAAAGCATCCAGCGAGCTTGCCGTGAGCGGCTCTGGCTGTATTCGTACAAAGTGATTTCTGGCGTCATAGATTTATCCTGTAAGTGACCATCCCATGGGGTAAATTTGAATTGATATTCGACTCGCCATCATACAATTTATTGCCATATTTTATTGTCTTGTTTTGGCAGGCTTTGAACGGGAGTCTACCGGCAATCCCCGCAAACCTCTTAAACACGGTAGAATTAACAAGTTTTCTTATCGAGTCATTGATCATGAGCCGAGCCGCAACCGACATAAACTCCCACCAACAAAACGCTGCGGACACGCCTTTGCGCTTTGTGACTGCCGCATCACTGTTTGACGGCCATGATGCCGCCATCAATATTATGCGTCGCCTGATTCAGGCACAGGGCTGTGAAGTTATTCATCTTGGCCATAACCGCAGCGTGCTGGATGTGGTTCGCGCAGCGATTCAGGAGGATGCAGATGCCATTGCGATGTCTTCCTACCAGGGTGGGCATAACGAATATTTCCGCTTTATGATCGATCAATTACGTGAACGCGGGGCGGGGCATATTCAGGTGTTCGGCGGTGGTGGCGGTACTATCACGCTGGATGAAATAGCAGAACTGGAAGCTTACGGCGTCAATCGGATCTATCACCCGGATGATGGCATGGGTATGGGGCTGGTTGAGATGATTGAAGATGTTGTAGAGCGTGCGCAAAAGAACCGGCGCGAGACCTCTGCACCATTGGAAATTATCAAGGATGATTCCAGCTCTGTGGCCGGTATGTTAAGCGCGCTGGAGTCGGAGTTGTTCAACGACTCGGAATTGAAACTGAAAAGACGTGAATGGCAGGGAGCCAAAAAGCAAGCTCCCGTCATCGGCATAACCGGCACCGGCGGTGCAGGCAAGTCTTCGGTAACTGACGAATTATTAAATCGTCTGTTGATCAGTTTTCCGGAAAAGCGCATCGCGGTGCTGGCAGTTGACCCGACACGCAGGCGCACTGGCGGTGCATTACTCGGTGACCGCATTCGGATGAACACGTTGCGGTCCGAGAATATCTACATGCGCTCGATGGCTACCCGCCGACAGAATCTGGCCACCAACGCCATGCTGCAGGACGCCATTACTTTTCTGAAATCAACCGGCGTTGATCTGGTGATTGTGGAAACAGCAGGTATTGGTCAATCGGATTCTGAGATCGTGGACATGGTGGATTTCTCTGTCTATGTAATGACATCTGAATTCGGTGCGCAAAGCCAGTTGGAAAAGATCGACATGCTGGATTTTGCTGAACTCGTGGTTTTGAACAAGTTCGACAAGCGTGCGGCTGAAGATGCGCTTCGCGATGTACGAAAACAATGGAAGCGTAATCACCTGGCTTTCACGATGGATGATGAAGATGTGCCGGTTTACCCGACCATCGCCAGCCAGTTTAACGACCCGGGTATCACCTGGATGTTTGTCAATTTGATGCGCTTGTTGCAGGAAAAACTGGATTTGCCAACCCAGGACTGGGCGACCGATCTGGATACTTCAATCCATACACCCAGGGCTACGGTATTGATCCCGGGTAGTCGCAGCAGATATCTCGCTGAAATTGCCGAGCAGGGCAGGGATATTAATAAGAACATTGATCGTCAGGCTCAAGCCGCCAGCCTGGCGCAGAATTACTATGCAATTCTCAAGGACATGGGTGACGCTGACTTACCCGATAAATATTCGTCTTATTCATCAAAGATGTTGCTGGAAAATGTCAACAAGCACCCCAGTCAGGGTGACGGTTCTGCTGATGCCGGCATGATGATGTTGCTGCGTCAACGTTACAATGTGGCGCTCTCAGAGTTGAGCAAAGACGCACTGGAATTGTTGCAACAATGGCCGGCCAGAAAAATCGGCATTCGCACCGAAAAATACAGTTATGAGGTGCGTGGCAAAGAAGTGACCGGCAACAATTACAAAGAATCATTAAGCAAAATACAAATTCCCAAAATTGGCATGCCCCGGGATACGGACTGGGGCGAATTGCTGTCGTTTCTGATGCGGGAAAACCTGCCGGGTTCTTATCCTTATACTGCCGGCGTATTTCCTTATCGACGGGCCGGCGAAGACCCGACCCGGATGTTTGCCGGTGAGGGCACACCGGAGCGCACCAACCGGCGCTTTCACTATTTGAGCGAAGACGGCGCTACTGCGCGGCTTAGCACCGCGTTTGATTCGGTGACACTGTATGGCGAGGATCCGCATACACGTCCGGATATCTACGGCAAACTAGGTAATTACGGCGTTTCCATTGCATCGCTTGCTGATATGAAAAAACAGTATTCAGTCTTTGATCTCGGCGCGCCAACGACGTCGGTGTCAATGACCATTAACGGTCCCGCACCCATGATTCTGGCATTTTTCATGAATGCTGCGGTTGATCAGCAAGTCGAATTGTATCTCAAAAATAACGGCAAGTGGGCGGCTGCAGAAAAGGCAATAAAAGCCTATTTTGAAAGTCGTACCCAACCTCAATACGCAGGCGGGTTGCCAAAAGGAAATGACGGTTTGGGGTTGGCCTTGCTGGGTATAACTGGTGACAAGTTGGTGGATGCTGATACCTACGCGAAGATCAAGGCGGAAACCCTGACCAAAGTTCGGGGCACTGTGCAAGCCGATATCCTGAAAGAAGATCAGGCGCAAAACACCTGCATTTTCTCGACCGAGTTTGCCATGCGCATGATGGGTGATATCCAACAGTATTTTGTGGACAACGGTGTGCGCAATTTTTACAGCGTATCGATATCCGGGTATCACATTGCTGAAGCTGGCGCGAACCCCATCAGTCAGCTGGCGTTTACCCTGAGTAACGGCCTGACCATCGTTGAATACTATTTGGCAAGAGGTATGAGTATTGACGATTTTGCACCGAACCTGAGTTTCTTTTTCAGCAACGGTATGGATCCTGAATACACAGTAATCGGTCGTGTTGCCCGCCGTATCTGGGCGCGCGCCATGCGCGAACGCTATGGAGCCAATAAACGCAGCCAGATGTTGAAATACCATATACAGACTTCCGGACGTTCCCTGCATTCTCAGGAAATCCAGTTCAACGATATCCGCACCACGTTGCAGGCTTTGTATGCCTTGTTTGATAACTGCAATTCGCTGCACACCAATGCCTATGATGAGGCTATCACCACACCAACGGAGGAAAGCGTTCGTCGGGCCGTGGCCATTCAAATGATTATCAATAAAGAGTTGGGGCTGAATTTTTGCGAAAACCCATTGCAAGGCTCCTTTATCGTTGATGAGTTAACTGAGTTGGTTGAAGAGGCGGTCTATAAAGAATTTGAAAGCATTTCGGACCGGGGAGGCGTACTGGGCGCCATGGATACGATGTACCAGCGCAGCAAAATTCAGGATGAATCGATGTATTATGAGCACAAAAAACACGATGGCAGTCTGCCGCTTATCGGCGTGAATACCTTCCTGGGTGGTAAGGAAAGTCATGTTGAAGGTGGAGAAATTGAGCTGATGCGTTCCTCTGATGAGGAAAAGATTCAGCAGGTCGAAAACGTGGTGATGTTCAGGGATATTCATGCAGCTGAAGCGAAACCGGAATTGCAAAAATTGCAGCAGGTGGCGCGCGATCGCGCCAACACGTTTGAAGCATTAATGGATGCTGCCAAGGATTGTTCATTGGGTTCGATGTCGCACGCTTTGTACGCAGTGGGCGGCGAGTACCGGCGTAATATGTAGCAGCCATCAACGATTGTGTTGAGCGTGCGAAAATGAGCGCAGAAGAGTATCGTATAAACAGCGAAAAAGATTCATCACTATAAACACAAAGAGGCCAATCAATGTCTGAAATCATTTCGAATTCGTCAGCAAACCTCACTCAAACTGCCAAGGAGTTGTGTCGCAAAACCTGGTGGGCATATCTGCTTGGGGGTATTGCGTCAGTGGCTTTCGGTGTGTTTGCCTATATGAAACCGGGTATGGCGCTGTTAGTGCTATCCATGTTTTTCGGATTCACGCAAATCAGTTTGGGCGTGCATGTGCGCAAAGAAATCAAAGGCGAATGGATTCTCTATTTAACCGGTTTGCTGTCCGTTATGTTTGGAATTTTGATTTTGTTTCGCGTTGAAATCGGCGGCTTGACTATCGTGTATTTGATTGCTTTTTGGGCAATAGTGATCGGTATCATGAGAATTGTCTTCGCTTTCCGTGCCCGGGCGTTTGGTCGTTCGGAAGCTGTATAGTCTGATTTTCGATTACCGCTGCCAGTGGTTTGAATCCTCCTCAGGTCATTGTCGGCGAGAAAGTTGCCGGCCGAGCCCATGCTGCGTGCACCTCCTATCCGACTGTTATTGCCGGTAAGTATTATTCCGTACCAAGGGCGCTTGCACGAACCAGGAGCATGTTTTTACAATGACGAAAAACGAACATTTATCAATTGAATACCCGGAGACTTTGGATCAAGCTGATGTGCTTGGCTACAAACGCGCCGAATTTTCAATACCCGATGGATTGATTTATCTCGATGGCAACTCCCTCGGTGTATTGCCCACTGCGGTCAAGCAACGTTTGGCCGACACAGTGGAAATAGAATGGGGTGAAAGCCTGATTCGTGCATGGAATACGCATAGGTGGATGGAGTTGCCCAACCTGGTAGGGGATAAAATCGGAGCTTTGATTGGCGCAGAGCAGGGCGCTGTGGCCGCAACGGATAGCACATCGCTAAATGTCGCAAAAGCGGTATCGGCAGGCCTGTCGTTAAACCCTGCGCGCAAAGTCATTCTGACCGACAATGGTAATTTCCCTACCGATGTATATATGGCCCAAGGCGTTGTGGATGCTCTGGATAAAGGCCATGAAGTAAGAATAGTCAACCCCCAAGACATTTACGATGCTCTGGATGAAAGCGTCGCGGTGATGATGATCACCCAGGTCGACTACCGAACAGGTCGTCGTCATGATATGCAAAAGTTGACTGATCGTGCCCATGAAGTCGGTGCGATTGCGATGTGGGATCTGGCGCATTCAGCGGGAGCATTTGCGGTGGATCTCACTGCCTGTAATGTCGATCTGGCCGTTGGCTGTACCTACAAGTACCTGAACGGTGGTCCCGGATCACCCGCATTTATTTATATCGCACCACGCCACCAACAACACATAAAGCCGATGTTGTCGGGTTGGATTGGTCATAAAGCGCCGTTTGATTTTGATTTGGAGTATCAACCGGCCGATGGTGTCAGGCGCATGAATGTGGGCACGCCATCCGTGTTGGCACTGTCTGCACTGGATACTGCATTGGATGTTTGGTCGGATGTTGATATGTCAGAAGTGCGCAATAAATCTGTGGAGCTGTGTGAATTGTTTATCAGCGAAGTTGAATCGCGCTGCAGTCAGTATGGATTGAAACTCGCCAGTCCCCGGGATGCGGAATCCAGGGGAAGTCAGGTGTCATTTCACTGCCCCGAAGGCTATGCTGTGATGCGGGCTTTGATTGCCAACAACGTGATTGGTGATTTTCGCGCACCCGATGTGATCCGTTTTGGATTTACACCCTTGTATGTCAGTTTCACCGATGTTTACCGCGGGGCCGAAATTCTCGAGCGTGTATTGGAACAAAAGCTGTGGAATACACCCGAATTTATGAAAAAGGAGCAGGTCACATGACCGATGCATTCGATCCGTCAAAAGATGGCGCGCAAATGGAGTTCGATGGCCAAATGTCGTATGGCGACTACCTCGGACTAGAACAGATTTTATCCGCGCAACGGCCTTTATCCGATGCGCATGATGAGTATCTTTTTATCATCCAGCACCAGACCACAGAGCTGTGGATGAAGCTGGCTTTGCATGAGATGACGGCGATCAGAGTGGAGATTGCCAAAGACAACTTACAACCCTGCTTCAAAATGCTGACCAGGGTTGCGCGCATACTTGAGCAACTCAATAGTGCATGGGATGTGTTGCGTACCATGACACCCAGCGAATACACCACTTTCCGGGATGCATTAGGACAATCTTCTGGCTTGCAGTCTCACCAATACCGGGCGATTGAATTCATAGTAGGCAATAAAAATCCGGCGATGTTGAAGCCACACGCACATGTGCCCTCAGTACAAAGCTATTTGAAACAACTGCTGAATGAAACCAGTATTTATGATGAAGTGCTACAGCTATTGGCACGCAGAGGCTTTACCATTGATGCCGACATGCTGCAGCGCGATTGGTCACAGACCTATCAATCCAACGACAGCGTCAGAGAGGCCTGGCACAAGATTTATAGCGACCCGGCAGGCAACTGGGAGCTTTATGAACTGGCAGAAAAATTGATCGATTTTGAAGACTATTTCCGCCGCTGGCGCTTTAATCATGTGACGACGGTTGAGCGCATTATGGGTTTTAAGCGCGGAACTGGTGGCACTTCCGGTGTCGCGTATTTGCAAAAAATGTTGTCGGTAGTTTTGTTTCCTGAATTGTGGGAAGTGAGAACTACGCTTTAAGAGCTGGCAAAAGCAGTAAGCCTCAATCTGACAAATAATACTCAACCGTTGATACAACCCGTACATTTTTGATGTGCGGATTGTTTTTATCCCGGTCAGAGATGCTGAATTGTCCCTGCGAAGCGCGTTTGATTTTTCCTAATTGGCTGTCTGAATCGGCGGCAAACTTTTCCCCCACTTCTCTGGCTTTTCGTGTGGCTTCCTCAATCATTTCCGGTTTGACCTGATTGAGTCGGGTGAAAATATACTCGGTCTGTGATTCGTAATTGCCGCCTGCCAGCACAATTCCTTGTTTGCCGAGTTCAGAAAGCTGGTTCATTGCAGAGCCGACAGTAGCGATATTTTTTGAATAAACCGTGATGGTTTGCAATGCGGTGTAGCGGAACTCCGCACGTGAATCACCACCATATTGCTGGGCCGACTTGTCTGTGATGTTGGGCGCGGAAATGGTTATTTCATCGGCTGCAACATTGTTTCTGATCAGGAATTCCCTGGTTTCAGTGGTGCCCTGGTCAATCTGATTGTAAAGGGCTTCCAGATTGTTTTCGGCGACTGTAAATACGATCGGCCAAATCACGATATCTGCGTCAAATTCACGTTCGGAAAGGCCTTTTACCGTGACGCTGCGGTCAAACTGCTTGTAAGTAATGGCACCATTGAAAGCGGCGGGGCAGAGGCGGCTACCAAGTGGTTTCAGGAAAACTGGCCTGCGGACAAGTCTGAATATGTCGTGGACTCGCAAGCGTTAATGTCGCTGATGTCAGAGTATATGGGGGCTGGAGATAATGCTGCTGCCCAGGCTGTAGCAGAGATCACCGCAACTGTGATGCGAGAAACCATGACTGATGCAATGAATACTCATGCACCCGGTATGGCGGCAGAGATGGAAACCATGCGTAAGGCTGAAGCCGAGCAGCAGTTGCGTGAGCAGGCGGTAGAACAGAAAAACAATTTGCAGACCGAACAACAAAGCCGGGGCAAACCCAGAGACGATCTGAGCCGGTTCAAGGGGCTTTATGGCGATACCGGCGGCCGCCAGATTTTTGTGTCCGAATCCTGCGATGGATTTATGGTTGCGGGCCCGATGTGGGCAGATGTGTCGGCTTGGTGGTGCGCAATGTGATTCGGTCTACAGTGAGGAACAGATCATGGCAAAGACATGTTGCAGCGGTTGCTGGATGATCTGAATGATTAGACGGGTGAAACCATTGGCGGCTTATTTCAGCGCCGGAACAGCCTTCAAATACGCGGCGATGGCCTTGCGGTCTTCATCGGACAACCGCGACATGTTTTCCTGAACATCCACCATTGAACCACCAACTGTGTCGTAATCTGGTGTAAAACCGGACTTCAGGTAATAGGCAATATCTGCTTCCGCCCATTCTCCGAGCTTATCTTCATCAGGCGTGATGTTTGGCACCTTGCCTTCGCCTTCGGGGTTGGGCGCGCCGGCCAGCCAACGTTCGGTATTCAAGCCACCGGTCCAGTCTCGAGGGGTATGGCATTCACCGCAGTGGCCAGGGCCTTCAACCAGATAGCGTCCGCGTTGTAGCAATACGTTGTCCGCAGGTAAAGATACGACAGGTTCAGAACGTAGATTGATCAGTTTCCAGAAACCGATACCGCTGCGAATTTGCCACGGAAAGCCCAGGTCGTGAGGTAGATTTTGCTGATCAACCGGGGGCAACGTATCGAGATAGGCTTTCAGATCTATCACATCTTCAATCCGCATTCTGGTATACGAAGCGTATGGGAAAGAAGGATAAAGGTGTTTGCCGTCAGGTGAAGTCCCTTCAAGCATCGCGGAGGCGAACTGCAAAGCACTCCAGTTTCCAATGCCGTTGGTTTTGTCAGGAGAAATATTCGGCACATGGAAAATGCCGAAAGGGGTACTCATTTCCAAACCGCCACCTAACTGCGGGGGTTGGTCATTATCTTCGCTTGAAAGATGGCAGGAAGCGCAACCCCCTGCATTAAATATGAGTTCGCCATTGGCGAGATTGACGGGGTGGTCGGGCAACGACCCGGCTGACAATGAAATCGGCCGGGTCAAATACAAGCTGGCAACAACGAGCAGGGCAATGATGCCCGCCGCAATGATCAGTCGCTTCATGCGGAAGTTGCGCTGGCTAAAAAGCCTAATCGTCTTTTTCAACCCTGTAGTTTTCGTGGCAGCCTTTGCATGTCTTGAACACAGGGTTGGCAGCTTCACCTAATGCTGCAAGACTGGTGGGGTTGGCTGCAATCGCTTCATCCACCGCATTACTAAAATCGTCTATTCTTTGATCAAAGCCTTCACGATCACTCCAGATTGTGGATTTGGCTTCGGTGTCATGGCCGGTCTCGGAACCAACTGGAAATAAATCGCCAACTTCAGTTGCTGTGTTTTTCCAGACCTCAAGTGCGGCCATGGCGGCGGCTGCGTCAAAGGGCTCTTTCTCCTTGAGCATGTCACCAACAACTTTGGCGGCATCTCCGGTGTGCTCCATCAAGTCTTGTCTTTGTTCAATGACATCATCCGCTGCCAATACGGCAGTGCTTAAAAAAAGGCTGGTAACCAAAAGTGCTGCGATTGTTTTTGTCATTGTTTATTCCTTTAAATGCTGCGGGTTGGGATTCAAGTATATCCGTTGTGGTGTTGTCTGCAAGTAGGATGGTTAACTTAAACACAACAGCTGGGATATGCAGGCAGGTTTTTTGAGAGCCATGGTATATTCTTAACAGGACGAACCCTTGTGAGATATATATGAATGATACTCAAGCCTACCCGATTGGCACGCCCGGAATAAAATGGGGCGCAAGCGAAAGGGCTGACTGGTTGGCCGCGCAAACTATACAACGGTCTTATCAGGAAGAAGTCGTCGAGAAATTATTGCCGCTGAAGCCGGACTTTGAAATTGAGCGTTATGGTGCATTGTCAATTTCTCCTGATCGTTATCCGCTATATGCGCTTAAAAGCCGTGACTGGAATCCAGAACAGCCCACAGTGCTCATAACCGGGGGTGTGCATGGCTATGAAACCAGTGGTGTACAGGGGGCAATCCGCTTTCTGCAAACGCGATCGCTTTGCTATGCTTTTAACATTGTTGCTGCGCCGTGCATCAGTCCCTGGGGCTATGAAACCATTAATCGCTGGAACCCTCATGCGGTTGACCCCAACCGCTCATTTCATGCCGACAGTCCCTCAGAGGAAGCCGCTGCATTGATGGCGTATTTGGACGGGCTGGATGGCGAATATCTGGCGCACTTTGATTTGCACGAAACCACGGACTCGGATAATTCGGAATTCAGGCCGGCTTTATCCGCAAGGGACGCCGTCAATCACAAAATCTGGCATATACCGGACGGGTTCTATCTGGTCGGAGACAGTAGCAAACCGGCTACTGATTTTCAGGCCGCGATCATCAAATCAGTGGAGCAGGTTACGCACATTGCGCCTCCCGCCAGCGATGGTTTGATCATTGGCGAGAAAGTAGAGCAATGGGGTGTGATTAACTATGCCGCAAGGGAATTAGGGCTTTGCATGGGGGTGACGGATGCGGCGCATGTGTGCACCACTGAAGTTTATCCTGACAGCCCGAAAGTGGATGCCGAAAACTGCATTGTGGCGCAAGTTGCAGTGGTCACTGGTGGCTTGGAGTATTTGTCTGCTTAGGCGCTTTTAATGGCTTATTAGCTAATTGCCCCGGGTAATAAATTGCCCCGGGTAGTTGCCGCTGGCCGTGCTATCAGCATAAACGCTGGTGCCATTTACCCAAACCTGTGAAATGCCGGTACTAAGCGCCTGGGAGTTTTGCGGCGTTGCATTGTCAGCGATCGTCAGGGGATTAAATAACACCAGGTCGGCTACCATGCCAGCTCTTATCAGTCCGCGATTTTCAAATCCCATGTGTTCAGCTGAAAGGCCAGTCATTTTGTATACGGCTTGTTCCAAAGTCAGCGCATGCAGTTCCCGCACATAGTGACTTAAAATACGCGGAAAGCTGCCTCTGGCGCGTGGGTGCAAATCTACCAGGCCGCCATCAGTGCAAATGTTTGTATTCGGCCATTGCAGCCATGCAACGATGTCGTCTTCAATCATGCTGGTGCCGATAATGGCATCAGCGGGCTCGCCGGTTTCTGCTTCCATCGCTTTTGATTCTTCAATAAGTTGAACAAAAGCGGTCGCAGCATCCACTTTTCTGAGCGTCGCAATCTCAGTCAGCGTTTTGCCCACGTATTCCGGCTGGGGGTCGAACTGGGTCATCCAGATGCCGTCCGGTGGCGCCAGTTCGGTCAAGGCAAGTTCGACTTCCTTGCTGTCGCTGGTGTCGCGGCCAGGCAGCAACACCATCAGATTGGATTGCCAATATTCATAAGGATAAATGTCTGCGCTGATATTGATGCCCTCAGCACGGGCCGCATCCATCTGCGCCAAAAATTCCGGGGCCCGATTCCATAGCCTTTTCATGGCCAGCTTGATGTGCGAAACCTGCACGGGCATGCCTGTTACTCGGCCGATTTCAATAATTTCTGCTAATGCCTGTTCAAAATAACGGTCTTCGCTGCGCATATGGCTGATATAGCGACCGCCTTCATCGGCGGCGACCTGGGCAAGATCCAGCACTTCAGAAGGATCAGAATAAATACCTGGATCGTACTCAAGTCCGGTTGCCAGGCCGATAGCGCCGGATTGCATTTCCCCGTCTAAAAGCATTTTCATCTGCTCAACTTCCTGCGGGGTAGCAGTGCGCTTGTAGTCCGCGCCCATCACTTCTCGCCGCAGCGTGTTATGGCCTACATAGCTAGCCAAGTTCACCGCTATCGGGCTTTCCTGAAGTTGGCCAATGAAATCCAGCAATGGGTAAGGCGAGGAGCCATCCTGGCCGACAACGACTGTAGTAATCCCCTGGCTGACAGCCGGCAGGGCATCAGGCATGTCGAGCAAATCACCGTCTGCGTGACTATGTGTGTCAATAAAACCGGGCGCCAAAACCTGTCCGTTACCGTCAATTTCGGCCTCACCCGGCAATGGGCTTAGTTGGCCCACGGCTGTGATGGTGCTGCCATCAATGCGCACAGATGCCTCTGTTGCCGGGGTGCCGCTACCATCCAAGACCATAACATTGGTGATCATCCAGCTGGTAGGCCGACTGGCTAGCGCTTCTTCGATATCAGAATCGCCCTCGTTGTGACGCTGGCAGGCGATCAATAAAAGGGCGCTGACGGTCAGGCCGACAATCAGACAGGTGAAATTTCTGGAAGATTTAATCATACCGCCATTTTCACCGCCTAAGTGTAATATTGCCAGCCCAGAATGTTCCAGAAGTAGTAAAACCAGCAAAGAAACAATGAGCTTGACGCCACGATTGTGTAACGAATTCTCGGCCACGTTCCGCCTGGGCTGTTTTTAGCTAACTATATCCTTATAGCTTGGCGCGAAACCGGGCGTCCGAAATCCGTCCTAACCGGGCTTCGCGCCAGATCATCAGGATATTAGAGGCA
>Ga0105054_10001346_pt1 | contig 40470 bp, 19 predicted proteins | sample BON02_FD_78091 | JGI IMG/M metagenome (GOLD analysis project Ga0105054, IMG submission 78091) | Freshwater microbial communities from Lake Bonney liftoff mats and glacier meltwater in Antarctica - BON-02 (megahit assembly) | ecosystem: Environmental > Aquatic > Freshwater > Ice > Glacier...
ACCGTCCCGCCGAGTCGGGCCCTCCCCCCCCCCCGCCCCCCGCGATTCCCTCGGATTCTGTGGACCGCCCACCCCAAATTTGCGCCCCCCCCCCCCCTCCCTCTCCTCCCCTCTTCCTCTGCTCTCCGAGAACGGAAACCAACGCCCGCCGCGGCACGCGCCCCGGCAATCATCATCACCACCCCCGCACGCGCGCGCGACTCACCTTTCTATCCTCGAACCAAAACCTCAATCACCACAACAACCCCAAACGACAAAACCATACAGCGTCGCGCAGGTGTCGGCGCCGCCCGCGCCGGCGCCGACGGCCGCCGACGCCGCCGCCGCCGCCCTCGAGGCCGCGCTCGCGTCCTCGCCCCTCCCCTCGCCCGAGGCCTCCCAGGAGGACCCCTCCGCGCCCCTCGACGCCATCCTCGCCGAGGCCCGCGCCAGCGCCAAGCGCCACGCGCCCGCCACCGCCGCCGCCCTGGCCTCCCTCACGCGCGACCAGAGCTACAGCCACCAGTACGACGCCCTCTTCGCCGCGGGGCACCCGCTGCCGATCAAGACGCCGACGCCCAAGCCCTCGCGCGCGGCGCAGCTGGCGGCCGACGGCAGCACGCCCATCGTCCTGTCGGACGTCGGGGTGACGCCAAAGGTGCCGCTCTTCCGGGGCCGGTCGTGGAACGCGACCGACTGGACCTACGTGGCGGTTATGGTGGCCGTCCACGGCCTGGCCCTGTACGCGCCTTTCTGTTTTTCGTGGGGCAACCTGGCGCTCTTTGCGGGCACCTACTTTCTGACGGGGTGCCTCGGCATTACGCTGTCGTTCCACCGGCAGCTGAGCCACCGGTCGTTCCAGACGCCCAAGTGGGTCGAGTACGCGCTGGCCTACTGCGGCGTGCTGGCCGTGCAGGTGAGAGATGAGAGAGAATCAGGGAGCGTGGCAGGAGGGCGGCGTCTTCCGTTTCTCCGTCGCGGTTTCTTCCCCGCGCGGCGCGCCTTTTAGCGATCGTTGTTTTTTTGGGGTGGGCCGGTTCCCGCGTCTTCCCGCGCGCGCGCGCGCCTGTTGCGCGCTCGCCTGCCACGCGCTCTCCCTCTCCCGCTCTTCTTGTTCGGCGCCCGGCAAGCAGCCAAAACACGCACTGCGCCCTCGCGGCCGCCGGCGCGAACGCGCGCCTGCCGACGTGACAGAAAACAAAACTCACAAAACCCCCTCTCCCATCCAAACCCCCAATTCAACACCAACAGGGCGACCCCATCGAGTGGGTCTCTTCGCATCGCTACCACCACCTGCACACCGACACCCCCTTGGACCCCCACTCGCCCTACGAGGGCTTCTGGTGGTCGCACATGGGCTGGCTGCTCGACAACCGCGTGACGCTGGAGCGCGTGCACGACCGCGGCAACGCCAAGGACCTCGAGGACCAGCCCTTCTACCGGTGGGTGCGCGACACGTACGCGTGGCACGTGGCGGCGCAGGCGGCCGTCCTGCTGGCGATCGGGGGCCTTCCGGCGCTCGTGTGGGGAGGGGCTCTCCGGCTCTGCTGGGTCTACCACATCACCTGGTTCGTCAACAGCGCCGCGCACTGCTGGGGCACCCAGGCATACGACACGGGCGACCTGAGCCGCAACAACTGGTGGGTTTCCGTCTTGGCGTTCGGCGAGGGGTGGCACAACAACCACCACGCGTTCGAGTTTTCGGCGCGGCACGGCCTCGAGTGGTGGCAGTTTGACGTGACGTGGATGTGCGTGCGGGCGCTGCAGGCCGTGGGGCTGGCGAAGAACGTCAAGCTGCCGACGGAGAAGCAGAAGGCGCGGCTGGCGCTGTCGACGGCGGCCGCGTGAGGAAGGAAAGAGGAGGATGGTCTTTTTTGTATCTCGGTTTTCCGTCGAAAGGCGTCTTTTGTTTTTGTCCGGGTGGTTGGTTTCGATGGTTTCGATGGTTTCGATGGTTTCTTTGTCTTGTTGAGCGCGAAACGGTTTTCCTCGCGGGTCACCTCCCCCCGCGAAGGAACAAGCATACGCGCGCGCGCGCGCGCGTTTGCTCGCTGCCATACAACACTCTCCATTGTCGCCGGACTTTTTTTGTTTTCCTCTCTCGAGCCCTCAAAAAACCAAGCGCCGCAATTTTCGGGGCGCCCCCCTCGCGGCCCCCCCCGTTTCCCCCAACCCAAAAAAAACCCACAACCCCCGCCCTTGAGAGAGAGCGAGAGAGGGAGCACACAGCCCCGCGCGCACGTCCAGGAGTCAGGACTGAGAGCGATTTGAGTGAGAGAAAGATCCCGGGCCACGCCTCCAAAAAAAACCGTTGTCCTTTGAAAACTGAAAAGAATCGCGCGGCGCGGCCGCCCTCTTTCTTTTCACTGTTGTTTTTTCCACCCCGTTGTCGCTGCCACCGACCATGTTGCGCGCCCCCGCCCGCTCCCCCCTCTTTTTTTGTGCTTGTCAAAGCCCTCCTCGCTGTTATATTTCAACTCCAAACGCCCTGTTATTTGTGCGTTTCTTGTCCGAAATGACCGATTCAATCCAAAAGAACGCGACGGCGACGGCGACTGCGGACGAGAGCACAAGGCGGCTGGGTGCAAAGAGAACGCGGCTGCCGGCACAGGAGAAGCAAAGGAACGGCGTCTGGCGAGGAGGGAGGGGGCTTCGAGTCGTCCTTGTTGTGTAACATCGTCGTGCGTCGATGGGTGGTGTGGATGTTGCGGTTATGTGGGGGCGCTTAATAATTGGGGGGGGGTTTTGGGGCGCCGAGCCGGTGCGACGGCTCTCGACCGAATGCGGAAAAATACAGAAGACGAGACAAAAACGGCGAAACGCGGTGATAAGCCCTTTCCAACTTTCTCTTTTGCCGCAAAGCTGCGAGTGGTTGTTGTTGATGTTGCGGCCGGGGCGGAGATGATACGATGACTCTCGGCTCCTGACTGACCCGCTCACTGGCGCCCGGACGTCGTGGCGGCGCCCAGCGCACGGCGCGCGATGTCGGCGGCGGTGCCCAGCGCGGCCGCCGACGGCGACGACGACGACGAGGGGCCGGCGCCCGCGGCCGCGGGCGGCGCCGCCGACGCGCCCGCGCCGATGCCCGCGACCGCCCCGGCCGCCGTGCCGGCCTCGAGCGTCGCCGACGCCACCTCCCGCGCGCGCTTGGTCTTGCCGCCGCCGCCCACCGTGGCGGCCGTCGGGTCCGCCACCGCGGCGCGGGCGTGCAGCGCGGCCGAGCGCGCGCGGCGGGCGCCGCGGCCCAGGCGCGCCTTGGCGCGGCGCGCCCCGCCGCTGACCGCGTCGCACAGGCGCTCCTTGTCCTCCTCGGGCGCCAAGGCCCACGCCCCGCCCGCGAGCGCGGCCGACCCCAGGATCGCCCCGGCCGTCGTGTAGGCGCCCGGCGGCACGTCGCGGCCCAGAACAGTGACGGAGCGCCAGCGGCGGCCGCCGGCCTCCTCGGCCTCGGCGTCGGCGTCGGCCTCGTCCTCAGCGGCCGAGCGGCCGAGCTTGCGCTCGGCGCGGCGCGCCGTGCGCGAGGCGGCGGCCGTGGCGTCGGCCGTGGCGCCCGCCCCCTCGGCCGCGCGGCGCGTCACGAGCCCGCGCAGCGCCTTCCAGCCGCCGACGGCCGCGCCGCGCACGGCGCCCGCGGCGCGCCCGAGGCCCGTCTCTGCGGTCTCGGCCGCCTCCTTGCCGCGCGCGACGGCGCGGCGGGCGGCCCCGCGCGTCTCGGCGGCCGCGTCCTTGACGCCCTGGCGCGCGCGCTCGGCGCGGTCGGCCAGCGCCTGGCGGGCGGCCGCGCGCTCGCGCTCGGCCGCCGCCTCCTTTGCGGCGAGGCGCGCGCGCTCGGCGCGGTCGGCGACGGCGTCCTTGGCGGCGGAGGCCAGGCCAGTCGCCGCGCCCGCGGCCTCGGCCACCGCGTCCCCGGCCTTGTGTCCGACGACCGCGGCCTTGTCGGCCGTGTCGTCGACGGCGCGCACGGCGCGCCGCGCGGCGGCGGCGGCCTTGTCCTCGCGGCGCGCGGCGCCCGCCGAGGGCGCCGGCCCCAGCGCGGCGGCGGCCGCCTTGTCCTGGCGCTCGCGCGAGCGTTGCTCGAGCAGGCGGCGCGACGCCGGGAAGGCCACAAGCAGGCCGAACGAGATGCCGGCCCACCACACGGGGTCGGTCCACCAAGGGCCGTTGCTGTCGCCCGGGTCGTTGCCGGCGCCGCCGCCGCCAGAGCCGCCGCCAGAGCCGCCTCCGCCGCCGCCGCGGCCGCCCATGCCAGGGCCGCCCGGGCCGCCGAGGCCCGTGCCGGACATGTCCTCTGTCGTTGAAAGTTTGTGTTCGCGATTGTTTGTCAGGCGTTGTTTGTTTGGGGGAGAGAGGGGGGCGTGAGGCGAGAGAGAGAGGAGAGAGTCAGCGAGCGCGCAGGGCAGCGTTTCTTTTTCCCTTTTTATGTCGCGCGCGCTCTCTCTGTCTTTGTCTTTTGTTTCGTGCGCGCAGTCTCCGCAATGTTTCCGCCCATGCCTGCCCCCCACATGACGAGGAGAGCCACCGATAATCGCTCACCATTGCCGCGGCCCGGAGGCCCCTCGCGGAAGGAACGCGCGACCACAGCACGCGGGCTGCGCGTAGACGCCCCCGTCGCCTTTGACGGAAGCACAGGGAGGCGGGGCGGGAGGCGCGGCGACGCGCTGCCGCAGCTCGCCTTGATGGGACCGCCGCCGGCGCGGCGCGCGAGGGGGCGCGCGGGTGTCGCTGCCAGCCCGGCGTGCGACACCGAGAGCATCATGGTGGTGCGGATGGAGAACGAGAGAAGGGAGGGCGTTTGTTTTTTGTCTTTTTTTGCTGTCGCCGTCACCGTTTCTGGCGAAAGAAAAAACACGCAGAGAAATGACGATTTGGCGACACGCTCTTTTGGCGACACGCTCTTTTGGAGCGATAGGGTGCTTTGATGAGGGTGTGCTTTGCGTGATGAGTGTGGATGTGTTTGAGCAGCGCTCGGTCTTTTGCGCAAAAGACCAAAAGAGGACATTCAGAGAGGGGCTCCGGCGCAGCTCGCCGCCGCTCACCGTCTCGCGTCCTCGCCTTTTTTCAAAGCCGCCGATGGCTCTTCTCGCCGATCGACCTCACTCCCCCTTCCCCCACGCTCTCCTCCCTCCTGTCAACACACTCTTCTTCGTCCACCTCCGACCATCATCCCTGACCTTGCCTGCCTGCGTTGTCGCACTCCTCTCCTTGTTTTCCTATCGGTTGCTGCCAAACACCGAAACCCTCGACAGAAGTGAAATTATAAACGCCGAACCTCTCCTCTCCTGCCCCTCCACCCGCCAGCGCCGACGTATCCCGGCACGCCGGCCGCTCGCATCGACCTCGATCGGGACGCAGGAGCGCCGCGACCGAGACCTAGTGCCCAGGCCCGCTGTCGATTTGCTGTGGCCAGCCCTGAGGAGCGGCGCCGACGAGCGACAGCGCGCGCGCGCGGCGGTCGAGCTTCCCGCTCACTTCTGCCCCCCACCAGGCGGCACCAAACAAGTTGCCCTGCGGAGCGCCGCCGGCGCCGAGCTCGCTCGAAGAGCGATAGCGCGCGCGTGCGGCGGTCGAGCTTCCGGGTCACACTCCTCTCCCCAAAGGCGGCGCCAAACAAGCAGAAAGCAAACAGAAAGCACAAAAAAAGAATGCCGCTGGAAGGCGCCGCCGAGGTGGTCGGCGTCATTGTGAGCGTCGGCTTGCTCGTCCTCGTGCTGGCCGTCCTGCCCTTCTGCATGCGGTCGGCGGCGCGCCACTACGACCAGCGGGAGGATGACCGCGCCGCGGCCGAGGCGTGGGCGCGGCAGACTGGCGGCCGGCGCGACGCCAACGCGTGGCGATTCGGCAGCACGGCGCGCGCGCGCGCGCTGAGGCTGGCGGCGGCCGAAGGCGCGCGCGGCGCGGTGCTGTGCCCCGCGGGCGCCGAGCTGCGCAAGCACATCGCCTCGACCGCGCGCCCCTTCTCGGCCGACTTTCGCGCCTGCGGCCCGGCGGCCGCCGCCGCCGCCGCCACCGCGGCGGCCGCCGCCGCCACCCAGGCCGCCGCCGCTGCCACCGCCGCCGCCGCGGGCGCCGCCACTGCCGCCGCCGTGGCCGTCGCCGCGGCCGCCGCGGCCTCGAACACCACCCCCCCCTCCGCCCCCCCCTCCGCCCCCCCGAACCCAAAGCAGCACGACTACGATCCCGCGGCCGCCGCCGTCGCCGCCGCCGTCGGCGACACAGGCCGGACATGCGCCATCTGTTTCGACGAATACGCCGAGAACGACCTGGTCGCCGCTCTCCCTTGTCGGCACGCGTTCCACGGCTTCTGCGTGGACCAGTGGCTGGTGCGCGACGCCTCGTGCCCCGTGTGCAAGCGGTGCCTGGACCCGGGCGCGCGGGCGCGGCGGGAGGCCGAGCGGGCGCGCGCCGCGACGGCGGCGCGCGCCGAGCTCGGGCGGCGGTGGCCGGGCGGGTCCGGGGGCGGGCGGCGCGGCGGGCAGAGCTTGGAGGTCGCCGCGGTCGGGCCGGCGCGCGAGCTCACGCCCGAGGAGGCGGCCGAGGCGCGGAGCGCGGCGTGGCGCGGGCGCCGGCAGGCGTCCTGGGAGCTGTTCTTCGGCGACGGCTCGGGCGGCTTTGCGGCGCCCGTCGTCGTGCAGCCGGCGGCGGTCCTGGCGGCGAGGGAGCGGAGGAGGGGCGGGGGACCGGCGCCCGTCGCGCCTCCGCGCCCGCACGGGCCGCCTCCGGCGCTGCCGGTCGTGGAGGAGGAGGAGGGCGCCGGCGCGGCCGGCCGCGACGAAGAGAGCCAGCGGGGCGCGCCGGCGGCGGCGGCGCCTCTGGCGACCGCGCGGGCGCTCGCGCAGCCTGTCTAAAAGGTCTCCGTGACTGATGATAGCTTCCCGCTCCATTTGTAAATATCTCTCCATAGCGCAGTACTAATAGGCTGGTCGCCATTGACTCGATCACCAAGCGGCGAGAGTGGCACGAGGCCTCGCGTCTGACTCCAGAGGCCCGCGTTTCCATCTCCAATCGACGCGAGAGGACATGCCGTCGTCGTCGTCGTCCTCCTCGCTCCTCTCGCTCCCCCCGGACGCGCTCTCCCTGGTGGCCGCAACGCTGAGCGACCGCGCCCTGGCGAGCGTCTCGATCGCGAGCAAGGACCTGCGCGCGTCCTTTGGCGGAGACGCGGTCTACCTGCCGCGAGCGCGGCGGCAAGCCGGGTGGGGCGTCGTCGCGCCATCATCCCTTCCCGCCGGCGCCGCCGCCGCCGCCGACACCAGCGGCGGCGGCGACGGCAACGACAACCATGGTGGTGCCCGCGCTGGCTACAGGCGCGCACACCAGAGCGCCCGGCGCCTGCGCGGCGCGCCCTTGCTGTGGGACGACGGCAACACCGCCGCCGCCGCCGCCGCCCGCCGCCCCGCCGCGGTCGCCTGGGAGCGCCTGCCGCCCTCCAACGCGCGGCCGCAGCGCGCGCTCCTGCTGCTGTCGCCGTGCGACGCCGACGCGCCGCCCGACCGCTGGTCGCTGCCCGAGGTGTGCGCGTCGCAGGACGCGCGCCTGTGGTGGTGGCGCCCGCCGGCGCCGCCGCGGCGCAATCACGAGGCCGCCGGCGACCGCCCGCCGGCGCCCGGGCCGCCGCCGAGCGAGGCCGAGCGGGAGCGCGAGCTCCGCCGGCGCTGGCTCCGCGGCCCCGCCCGCCGCCGCAGCGGCCCCCAGCGGGGCGGCGCCGCGGCCAGGGCCGCGGCCGGCGGGCACCACACGGCCGCCATCGAGGCGATCGTCGCCCTGGGCGGCCCCCCCGGCGGCGGCCTGCCCCTCGGCTACGCCAGCGGCGCGCTCGACCGCACGATCAAGCTCTGGCGGCCGTTCCCGCCGGCGCCGCGGGGAGGGGGGGGGGCGGGGGCGGGAGGGCGGCGGCGGCGGCGCGGCGGCGGCGACGAGGCGCAAGAGGAGGGGGATAGCGAGGAGGAGGACGGCGGCGACGGCGCCGGCGACGACGATGCCCACGCTCCTGTTGCGCCCCTGCGCACCCTGCGAGGGCACCAGGAGGGCGTCACGGCGCTGGCGGCCGTGCCCCTGCCGCCCGGCGCGGGCGGCGGCGGGGGCGGATATGGCGGCGGCGGCGGCCGCACCGCGCCGCTCCTGCTGGCCAGCGCCTCGCTCGACCGCACCGTGCGCGTGTGGTCCCTGCCGCCGGCGCTCGGGGGCGGCGGCGGCGGCGGCGGGCGCGTCGGCTCCCCGCCGTCGTCCTCCTCCTCGGGAGGCAGCGGCGGCGGCGGCCCGCTTCTGGCCGCCCTCCGCGGCCACGGCGGCGCCGTCACCTCCCTCGCGCTGCTGCCGCCGCACCAGGGCGCCCCGGCGCTTCTCGCCTCGGGCGGCATGGACCTGCGCGTCAAAATCTGGGACCTCTCCGTGGCTTCGGCGTCGGCGGGGGCGTCGGCGGCGGCGGGGGGCGCGGGCGGCGGCGAGTCTAGCGCTGCGCTGGCGTCGAGCCACCGCCTGTCGGCGCCGGCCGTGCACCTTTTTGCCCTCGGCGGAGAGCGGGGGGCAGCAGCAGGTGCGCCATGGTCCTCGTCGCCGCTGGGCCGCTGCCTGGCGGCCGTCTCGCACGCCTCGTTCGAGGTGGTCGACCCGCGGCAGCCCCCCACGGCCGCGCTCGTGCTGCTCGTGCCGCTGCAGCGCGCCCTGGCGCCCATCCGCTGCGCGGCGTCGCATGGCGGGCGCGTCGCCGTCGGCCACCGCACCGGCGCGGCCGTCTACGACCTGCGCATCCTGCGGTCGTCCCCCGGGCATCCTTGCCTCACCACCGCATCGGCCTCGGCCTCTGCCCCGCCGCCGGCCCCCCTGTTCTCGGTCGCCCACCCGAGGCGCGCGCCGTGCGACGCGCTCGCGCTCGACGCGGAGAAGCTCGTCACGGCGACGGCGGCCGTGCGCTTGCACCGCGGGCACGCGGCGTGGTGCTGGGATGCGCGCGGCGGCGTTGGGGGCGAGGGCGGCGAGGAGGGCGGCGACGGCTACAACGACGGCGGCGGCGACGGTGACGGCGACGACGACGGCCGAGGCGGCCGCGCGCCGCCGCCGCCCCTCGGCCGCCTGCTCTCGCGCCACAGCGCGGCGGTGGCACCGGTGCAGCTGTCGGGCGACCAGCCCCCGCTGGCCACGGCGCCCACCGCGGGAACCTTCGACGCCCTGTTCACGGGCGGCGAGGAGGAGGCGTGGGAGCTGCTGGCGGCCATGGGCGACGCGCCCGAGGCCGCCCCCGCCGCCGCGGCCGGGGGCGAGGACGGGCGGGCGGGCGGCGGCGGCAGCGGCGACCGGGCGAGCGACGACGAGGACGGCGACGACGATTTTTACGACGGCGGCGGACAAGGAGGCCCGTCCGCGCGGCGCCGGGGCGCCTACTACGGGCGCCTCGAGCCGGGCGTCCTCGCGCTCGCGCTGTGCTGCGGCGGTTCGGTCCTCGCGACCGTCGACACGCTCGGGTCGGCGGTCGTGCAAGACTTCCGGCGCCGGCCCCTGCTGCTCTCGCCGGCCCCGCTTTCCTCCTCAGCGTTGCCGCCCGCGGGCGAGGGAGCAGGGCGGGCGCGGGGCGGCGCGGGCGAGAGCGACGACGACGAGGAGGAGGATGGCCAGGAAGGATGGGGCGGGCGGGCGGGGCCGCCATCGGGCGCCGATGTGGGCGGCGGGCGGTTCTGGGAGGCGGCGCCCACGAGGTGAAAGTAGCGGATTGGAGTTGAAAAACACGGAAGCGTTGCGGCGGCCTCCCCTCTCGTTGCGTCGCCGCTCGGCGTCGTCGCCGCTCGGCCGCTCGCTCGCCCGGCAAACCAAACTGCCATCGCGACGGTGCTCGCTCCGCCACGCAGAACCCACGACACGCATGCCTCGCCCTCTTTTGCGAGCACGCCTTCCTCTCTCTCGAACGTTTGAAACCAACCCGAAGCCAAAGAAAGCCCCCCCTCTTCTCTTGGGCGTTCCGCAGAACTCGTTGTTCCTTCCCTCTCGAAGAACCGGGTCTTTTCCCAAGAGAGAGAGAGGCCCACGCGCCTCTCTCTTTTTGCCCACGCGGGCTGCGCCTGGGCGCGCGCCTCCCGCCCTCGCCAGGGAATCGCGGGGGGGACGGGCGCGCGCGCGCGTGGAGGAGGAGGAGGAGAAGAGGGCGGAAAGAAAGAGTCAATTCTCAGACAAACAACGAGCAGCAGCATTTGCTGCCGCGCAGGGACTCGAGCTACTAGTATACCACGAGAGTGACAGAGAGACGATACCCAACGCCCTGACAAAGCGCAACGATGGATCCCAACAAGCGCGGCGTCGCGCGCGCCCAGGCGGAGATCCTGCAGTTTGCGCGCCTCTGCGCCAAGGGCGACGGCCGCGGCGGCGAGGTGGGCGCGCCGTGCACCATCACCCACGTCGAGCCGGACGAGCGCGACGCGTGCCGCGTGCGCTTCCGCCTGTCGGCGTTTGACGACGGCGCGCCGGGCGGGAAGAACTTGAACGCGGACCTGCGGGAGCTGGCGCGCATAGAGGCGCCCGGCGCCGGCGGCGCTGGGGGGAGCAGCAGCAGGGCAAGGGGGCGCGCCGGCGGCGGCAGGGGCAAGGGCCGCGGCGCGGGCGCCGGCGCCGGCGGCAGCCCGTCGCCCGGCGGCGCCGGCGGCCAGGGCGGCCAGGACTACCTGCTCATGGAGGCGGCCTACCCCGGCGCCCGCTACCCGGACGAGCCCCTCTTCCTGCGCCTCGTGTCTCCCCGCTGCGCCTGGTACACGGGCCACGTCACCGCCGGCGGCAGCGTCTGCATCCAGGCGCTCACGCGCTCCGGAGGGCCGGGCGGCTGGCAGCCGCAGATGTCGCTGGCGTCGGTGCTCCCCGCGGTCGTCTCAAACATGCTCAACACCGAGTCGGTGGTCGTGCGCACGGCTACAGGGCCGGGAGGGGTGAGCGGGCCGCTGAGGGTGGACCTGGCGGGCGCACATGGAGCGCACCCGCTCGCCGACTACTCGGAGGCCGAGGCGCAGGCGGCCTTCTCGCGCACGCTGCAGCACCACCAGCAGCACGGGTGGGGCGGCGGAGGGGGCGGGGGCGCGGACGGGGGCGGGGGCGGCGGGGGCGGCGGGGCTGCGGCGGGCGGGGCTGGCGGCGGGGGGGGCGGGTGGAGCGCCGTCCTCGCTGCTGCAGCGGCTGCCCCTGCGGCGCCCGCTGCTGCTGCAGCTGCCGCTGCTGGCGGCGGCGGCGGCGGGGGCGTCTCTGGCGCGGCGGCGGCCGGGCGCGCGCAGCTGCTGCCCTCCGTGTTGCTGGCGTCGGCGGCCGCTGCCGGTGGTGGTGGCGGGGGAGGCGGCGCGTCGTCCCTGATCCCCGCCCCGGCGGCGGCGGCGGGGGCGCCTGTGGTCGTTGTCGGCGGCGGCGGCGGCGGCGGCGCCAGCAACGCCGGCGGCGGCAACGCGGCGCGGCGGCGCCCTCCCCCGCCCCCGGCCCCGCCCGCGGCCTCTGCCCTCGGCAAGGCCGACACCATCGACCTCACCGACGCGACCGACGTCGCCTCGGCCGTCCTCGCCGCGCGCCGCGCCTTCCGCCTCGCGGCGGCGGCCCGCGTCTCGTCGCCCGCGCTCAACAACGGCGGCGGCTCGCCGCGCGGCAACGGCAACGCCAGCGCCTGCGCCGCCGCCATCGCGGCCGCGGGCATCGTCATTTTGGACGGCGGCGATGAAGACGCCACCGGCGGGCGCGGGGGAGGCGCGGCCGCGCGCTCGCGCGCGCGGCTCGCGGGTGCGCGCCGCGGGCGCCAGGACGGCGTCGGCGGCGGCGGCGGATCGGCGATGGCGGTCGACTCAGCCGAGCAGCAGAAGAAGCAGCAGCAGCGGGAGAAGGACGCGCGCGGCGGCGGCGACGGCGGCGGCGGCGGCGACGACGACGACGACGACGACGACGAGGACGGCGTCGGCAGCGGCGGCGGCGGCGCGCGCAACAAAAAGCGCAAGGGGACGTCGTCGCCGCGCGGCCAGGTCGCCGAGCTGCAGGCCGAGCTCGAGGCCACGCAGCAGGACATCCTGGAGCTGGCGTCGCAGCACAACATGGACGAGGACGAGCCGGCGGCGGCGAGGGACAAGCAGGACGACGGCGGCGGGGAGGACGAGGGCGAGGGCGAGGAGGGCGGGGCAGGCGCCGGGAGAAAGAAGCCGGCGGCGGCGGCGGCGGCGGCGCCCCCCGCTGCCAACTCGGACGCCGCCGCGGCCGCCGCCGCCCGCGCCGACCTCGAACGCGCCCAGCGCAGGATCCAGGCGCTGCGCGCCGCCCTGCTCAAGGCCAAGGAGGACGAGCGTGTGCGCGCAGAGGTTACTGTGGTGGAGGCGGCTCCCAAGGCGGCGGCGGGCGGTGGTGGCGGCGGCGGCAAGGACGCGTCGTCGGCGGGCGGCGGGCACGTCGCCGGCGGCCGCGTCGTCGGCGCCGACGGCCGCGTGCGCGCGCCCCCGCCCGCCCACTGGGCTCCCATGCGCGCCGAGGAGCACGAGCACGGCGTCATGTTCGTGCCGCTGCCCCTGCCGCCGGCGGCCGACCCCCACGACCCGGCCGCCGCGCTCGCCGTCGCCTCGGCGCTCGGCCGCGCGCCGCCCGCCTCCGCGCTGGCGGCCGCCGCCGCCGCCGCCGCCGCCGCTGCCCCCGCCCGCCCCGACGGCACCGCTCCGGCCCTGCTGTCCGCCCTCCTTGGCTTCCACGTCGACCCGGACGACGCCGAGCTGTGCGCCTACTCGCCGCCCATGGGCCGCCTGCTGGAGCTTGAGGCAAACGGCATGGGCCGGGCGGACGCGGTGGTGGCGCTGCTCGAGTCGGGCGGCGACGTCGGCGCCGCGCTGTCGATCCAGATGGCGGCGCAGGCCGTGTCCAACGCCCCCGGGGCGGGGGCGTTTGCGATGCGGCGCCGGCGGCGGCGGAGGGAGGCACGGCGGCGGCTGCAGGCGGTCGGGGCGGTGGCGGCGGCGGCAGCGGCGGCGGCCGACGGGGGCGGGGCGGGGGGCGCGGGCGGCGGCGGAGAGGGCGGCGACGGCGAGGGGGGCCCGGTGGCCGAGGAGGACGCCCAGGCCCTCGCTGAGGCCACCGCCGCCGCCAAGCGCGTGCACGAGGAGGCCGAGCACGTCTACAGCCTCTTTTTGGCGACGCTGCTCGGCAGCAGCTACAACGGCCCGATGAGCAGCTCCGCGCCCTGCGGCCGCGCCTTCGCGCCGCCGCCGCACAACGCGGCGCCGCCCGTCGACGGGCCCTTTCCCTCTTACGCGAGGGGCCCACCGCCGCCGCCGTCGCAAGCGCAGGGCCAGGCGGCGGCTGCTGGGGCGCAGGCGGGGGCCGCGGCCGCCGCAGCCGCCGCCGCCGCAGCCGCAGCCGCCGCCGCCGCCCTCCCTTCTTGGCATCAGGGGACGCAGGCCCAGCAGCGCGTGCGCGTCCGGACGATCGAGCGCGTGCAGAACCACCGGCTGTGGACCAAGTACCACCTTTGGTGCGAGGAGGTGCGCGCGTCGACGGCGGCGGCGCACGGCGCGGCGGCGGGCGCGGGCAGGCAAGGGGTTTGGGGCGCCGCCGGCAGCGGCGCCGGGCCGGCCGCCTCGTTCGGCGCCCTGGCGGCGTCGATGATGGCCGCGGCGGGCGGCTACGCCGGCTACCTGGGCGGCGGCGGCATGGCGGCGGCGGCGGCGGCCGCGGGGCCCGTCAACGAAAACGTGCTGTTCCACGGCGCGCCCTCGTTCGACGTGCTCGACCGCATCTGCCGGCAGGGGTTCGACATCCGCATCTCGTCGCAGGCGGGCGCGCTCGGGCAGGGGAGCTACTTCGCCGCGGCGGCCGCCTACTCGGACAGCTACAGCCGGGGCAGCGGCAACGCGGCGGCAGGGCTGATGGCGGCGCGCGGCGGGCTGGCGTCGTCGCTGGCCGTCTCCGGCGCGTCGGCGGCCGCGGCCGCGGGGCGCGGCGGCTACGCCACGGCGTTGGCGGCGGCAGCCCAGCGCGCGGCGCAGATGCCGACGCCCGCGCAGACGGCGGCGCTGGGGCCGCGCCCCCGCGGGCGCGCCAAGTACGTCAAGGTGGCGCAGCAGGCGTGGGACGCGCAGTGGGCGCAGCTGTGCGCGCAGGCCAAGGCAAACTACCAGCAGGCGCAGCAGCAGCAGCAGGCGCAGGCGGCGGCGGCGGCAGGGGGCGGCGCTGCCGGGGGCGGCGCTGCCGGGGGCGCTGTCGCCGGGGGCGCTGCCGGGGGCGCCGGCGCGCAGCCCCCTCCTCCCGGCGCCGAGCTCGGCGGCCGCGCGTACGACGCCGCCGGCCGCAAGCGCGGGCCCCTGACCATGCTGCTGTGCCGCGTGGCCCTGGGCCGCATCATGCTCGGGGCGCCCGGCCTACGCCGCCCCGACGAGGGCAGCCACAGCGCCGCCTCGGCGACGACCGGCCTGACGCCGCTGCAGCGGGGCGACATCTGCGCAGTGTACGAGAACGCGGCGGCCTACCCGTGCTGGCGCATCACGTACGAGTTCGAGCAGTGAGGAAACCTAGTGAGCATCAGTGGGGGGCCGGGCTCGGGCATCGGAGGAGAGGAGGAGAGAGAGGGGAAAACGTTGAAGGACGACACACGCGCACGCGCACAACACACGCCTACGAAAGTTTGGCGCCGAAAAAAAGAAAGCAAGGCGCGCGCTTGAACGGAGCAAAAGCAACGAATAAAAGACGCACAGGAAACGGAGACGCTTTCTCAAATACAGGCAAGAGTGTAACCACCCACAAGCGCAAGAGGATCTCTTTATTCATAATAATAATCAAGCCAACGAATGCTTTATCTGTCTGTCACCCGGAGACGGCACCCAGCAAGCTCGCCACCGCCGCCGCCGTCGCTTTTTGAATCAGAGCGCCGAGCCGGTCGAGCGCCTCCTCCATCGCGATCCACGTCGACCACGCCGCCGCGCCCTCTTCTTGACGACCGCAAACGGCAATCAAACCGTTGCCGTCGCCGCCGTTGCTGGCCCCCTGAACGCCTCGACCACCCCGTCCGCCAGCCGGTCCACCGACTCCTCGGCGCGCGGCGCCTTGCCCGCCCCCGCCCCCGCCCCTGAAGCGCCCGCGCCGCCGCCGCCGCCGCCGCCGCCGGCCGCCTCTGCCCGCGCGGCCAGGTGCCGCCGCCGGATCCTCTCGTACCGCTCGCGCCGCGACAGCCTCATGTGGGCGTGCAGGTCCTCGGGCCACGCCCGGGGCGCCGTGCGCTCCTCCCACCACCCCATCGCCCCGGGGCCTTGCGGGGGCTCGGACGAGGGCGACGCGCGGAACCCGACGAACGTCGCGAGCGGCGCGAACCACCCGGGCGTCGAGCGCCCGCCGACGAGCGGCGGGTACTGAAAGGGCAGCACGCCCCTGTTGTTCCAGTACGTGGGCCAGCTGGCCGAGTGGGGGCCGTTGCGCGCGTCGCCGGACGACTCCAGGGGGCGGTTGCCGCGGCCGTGGTCCAGGCGCGTGTAGAGGTTGCCAAAGGGGGCCGTGCGGTGGTGATCTGATGATTTGATGTGTGAGAGGGCCGACGAGAGGGCGGCGGCGCATTTTTTTTGTAGGGTTTTGCGGGGTTGTTGTGTGACGTTGGTGGCGGGCAGGGGGGAAGTTGAAGGAGGAGAGGCGATGTGAGCAAAGAGAGATGGGCAGGAGGGAGATTGTTAGCGGAGCAAGCGGGAAAAAAAGGGCGGCAAAAAACAAGCGCCGCAAACTCGAACGAGAAAAAACAAAAACAAAAACGCACCGATGTTCAGGTCCGCCCCGTCCGAGCTCGACACCACCGTCCCCTGCTCCGTCCAGCTCACGGTGACGTCGTGCGTGTACGGCGCCAGCACCGACAGGTTGCGCACGAGGTTGTCCGACCCGTGCTCGAGCCACACGCCGCGGTGGCCGTTCTGGTTCATTATGGTCGGGTTCGAATAGTTCCCGCGCGGCTCCGTGGCGTCGATCACCACGCTCTCGACGCTGCACGACTGCGTGCCCCACCAGTAGACCGCCGCGTCGGCGTTGAGCACCCTCACGTTGCGCACCCAGCCGTCGGCCACCTGGTTCATGTGGATGGCGTTGTAGCCGTCCTCGCGCAGGTGCCCCGCGAAGGCTTTCCACGCAAATTCGACCGTGAGGTCCTCGACGCCGACGTTCCGGGCGGTGGGCTCGTGCTTGTGGAAGCGCGGCTGCCACGCGAGCGACGCGTTGGCCTGCAAGGGTCGCTCGAGGTCGACCCAAGGGCCCAGCTTTGGGTCCTGGCCGACGGCCACCACCCGCGTCAGCAGGCGGACGACCTTGCCCGCCGCGTTGCTCTTGATCTCTCCGTCGGTCGGCTCGAAGAACCCCCCCTTCAAGTCGCGCAGCAGCGAGCGCACGTCCCCGTCCATCGCGAACCGGACGGGGGTCTGCGTCGCAAGGGCCCGGGCCAGGCCGTCCGGACCGCCCGTCGCGTTGACGTAGAGGCGGCGGTCGCCCCGCTTGGCGGGACGGGTGACGCGGGCGATCTCGTTCCAGGGGTTGATCGAGTCCCACCCCCAAAAGTTTAAAAAACCCGTGCCGTGGCTGTAGTCGCTAGCGCAGCACCCCCCGCCCTCGCGGTAGGTGTTGCCGTAGACTTGGGTCAGCGAGAGCGGAATGTAGATGGTGGTGCGCCCGGGGCCGGCGCCGCGCAGCACGAGGTTGGAGGCGCGGACGTCGATTTTTTTTTTCAGGACGTAGCGGCCGGGCGGCAGGTAGAGCACGCGGGTGGCGTTTTGCGGGGCCGCGGCGGGGGGGGGAGAGCGGGGGGGAGAGGAGGGGGGGGGCGGGGGTGAGGGGAGGGGGGGGGGGGCGGGCGCGGGGACGGGCCGGCCTGGCGGCCGCGGCGGCGGGGGCGGCGGCCGGGCCCGCGTCGCCGGCCGGGCGGGCGAGGACGAGGGCGAGGACGAGGACGACAGAGTGCGTGCCCCCGCCCGTCCTCCTCCTCCTGCCGCCGCAGCCGGCGCGACCGGGCCGTGCTCCGGGTGCGTCGAGGACGGGAGGCCCTCGAGCATCCACGCCACGTCGACCGCGCGCGCGGCGGTCGAGATGAGCGCGGGCAGCGACGGCGAGGCCGCCTCTTGCTTGGGGGGGGGCTTGGCGGGGTCGGCCGCGGCCGCCGCCGTCGTCGCCGGGAAGAACACGAGCTCGGCGGGCGCCGAGGGCGACGCAGCCGCCACCACCAAGCCCCCCAGCATCGTCGACAGCGGCGACCCCGCCGCGTGCAGGGAGGAGGCGAGCGGCGCGCCCACTGCGCCCTCCGCGGCGCCGGCCATCCACTGCAGCAGGGCGCGGCGGCGCCGGCTGGCGGCGATCGAGGCGGCCGCGCCGGTCGGGCCGGCGGCGCCGAGGCCCGCGCCCGCCCCCGCCCCAGGAAGCGACAGCGCAAACGTAGAGCCGCCCGAGGCGGCCGAGGCAAAGTCGTCCTCCCGCGCGCCGTCCTCGCCGAGCGCGCCGCTCAGGGCGAGCTCGGCCAGCGGGCGCGGCGGCCGGCCGCTCTCCTCCCCCGGCGCCCGGCGCCTCGCGCCCACGCCCGCGCCCGGGCGCTCGGCGGAGAGCAGCTCGATCGTGCCGCGGAACAGCACGCCGCTCGCGCCCGGGGCGCCGGCGACCACGGGCGCGCCGCCGTCGCCCGCGAGGGAGGCGCCGCCCTCGCCGTCGCCGTCGCCCCCGCCGCCGCCGCCGACGCCGTCGCTTGCCGCGACGACGGCCGCGGCCGCGCCGCCCTCCGCGTCCAGCAGCAGCGTGAGGGTCGGGTCGACGGCCCAGGAGGCGTACGTCACGCGGCGGGCCTCGCCGCGCGTCGTCTCGAGCCCGCCGAGCAGGTGCTCCGCGGGCGATGGGGAGGCAGGGGCGTCGGCGGGGGCCGCGCCGCCGTCGTCGTCGCCGTCGCCGCCGCCGCCGCTCCCGGGCGGCGTCGTCGGCCGCTCCCCGGCCTCGCGCCTGCGCGCCGGCGCCGGCTTCTTGGCGGCAGCAGGGGCAGTAGCAGCAGCGGTAGGTGCGGCCGCGGGCGCCTTGGGCCTGTCCACCGTCTGCAGCGCCCGCAAAAAGGCCTCGGTGTCGTCGGCCACGCCGTCCCCCACGGCGCCGTAGTCGGCCTTAAAATCCTCGGTCGCCGGCAGCTCCGCGGCGCCCGGCGGCCCCCTGCCGAGCCGGCACCCGGCCCAGGACCAGTCCGCCAGGCGGCCGGCGGGGTCCCACAGCTCGCCCGCGCACCCGTAGAGCGCCGAGGGCAGGGCAAAGTCGCCGCCGCCGCCCGGGCACGCGGGGCAGTCGGGCTCCGAGGGCGCGCGCACGCCGAGGGGGGCGGGGGCGGCGGCGGCGGCGGCAGCGGTCGGCAGCAACGCGGGGGGCACGCAGCACCGCTGCCGCTCGGCGGGCAGGCCGGCCGCCGCCTTGGCGCGGTCGCAGGCGTAGAGGCCGCGGTCGAGCTCGGCGGCCACGGCGCGCAGGGCGGCGGGCGCGTAGGGCGCGGTCGAGGGCCAGGGGGCGGCGGCGAGGGGCGGCACGCCCGAGGCGGCCGCGGCGCGGGCGACGGAGACGGGCAGTAAGGGCTGGATGGGCACGGGCGGCGGCAGGCGCTCGGGCTTGCCCTCGAGGGCGTCGGCCAGGGCGCGCGCGTCGGCGGCCGCGCGGCGCCAGGCGGCGGCGGCGCCGGCCGCGAGCGCGCCGGCCTCGCGCTGCTGCGGCGTGAGGGTGGGCGGCGGCGCGGGGCCCGGGCCGACGACCGGGCCCCAGCCCGCGCCGGGCGCGACGTCCGCGCCCACGAGCGACGGCGGCGGCGGCGGCATCGCGGCCGCGGGAGGCGCCGTCGCGTTGTTGGCGTAGGCGGCGGCGCCCGCGAGCGGGTCCCACCGCCCCGGCGCCGCCGCCGCTCCGGCCGCCGCTGAGGGCCGTGCGAGCCTCATCGCCGCCGCCAGGTCCGGCGGCCACGCGCGCACGCCAAACGGCTCGTCGGCGGCGGCAACGGACCACCCCTCCCGCCCGCGCGCAAAGGGCGGCGCCCCGGCCCCCGCCGCTGGGCGCAGGCGCGCCGAGAAGAGGACCGCGCCGGGCCCGAGCGCGGCGGCCGGCGGCGCGGGCAGGCTCGTCCCCTTCGCGCCGTCGGCGGACGCGGCGGCGGGCGAGTCCGAGGCGGGGCCCGCCCAGCAGTTCCAAGCCGTGAACCCGGCGGCGGAGGCCCCCCTGCCGGGCGACCCCCAGGGCCGCGTCGCCGCGCCAAAGTCGACCGCCGTGACGAGCGCCGCGAACGGGCCCGCGGGCCCGCCCTCGGCGGCGACGCTCAGGTCCTGCCCGCGGCTGCTGGCGAGCGCGACGCCGGACGCGTGCGCGCCGACCGAGACGTCGACGAAGCCCCGGAGCTGAAAATCGAGCCCGTGCAGCAGCACGTCCGACGATGCGCCGCGCACCGAGACGGATCGGCCGGCGCTGTGGCCCTGCGACGCGGCGGTGGCGTGCCTGCCCGCGCGCCCGGTGCGGAACGAGGCGCCGACGACCGTGAAGGCGCTCACGTCGCGCAGGGCGACGGCGGCGTCGGCGTTGGCAAAGGCGACGTCCCGCACCCAAGAGTGCGTCAGGCGCGCAAAGGACGCGGCGTTGAGTCCCTTCTCGTTGCCGGGCCCTGGGTAGGGCGTCCAGGGAAAAGAGACGGTCAGGTGCTCCAGGGCACAGGCCGTGCCGGCGGCAGCGGCGGCGGCGGCAGCAAGGCCCTTACCGCTGGCGGCAGAGGCGGCCGCGGCGGCGGCAGGCAGCAGGCGGGCGCCAAAGAGGGGCAGGGCGTCGTAGGGGAGGGCGCGGTCGAGCTCGGCGTGCGTGGCGTTGAGGACGCGGGAGACCGAGGCCGAGAGGCGGGCCGAGGGCCGGGGGAGGGAGGAGGAGGGGAGCGGGACGCCCGGCGGGAGGGCGCTGCCCCAGAGAAAGACGCGGCTCAAAAAGTCGGCAGAGGAGGAGGAGGACGACGGGCGGGCGGCGGCGGCGGCGGCGGCGGCGGGCTTCTTCCCGGCCGCCGACGCCGCCGCCGCCGCCGCCCCTGCCGCCTCCTGGACCAGCACGACGTTGTCCAGGGCCTTCAGCCCGTCGGTCGAGCGCAGGGCCAGGACGCGGTCGCCGCGCCGCGCCGTCGCGGCGAGCACGGCGCCGGGCACGGCCGCAAGGGGGGCGGCGCCGGCGCCGGCGCCGCCAGAGGGGCCCTCGAACGCGATCCAGCTGGGCGAGCCGTAGGCGTAGGGGCTGGCAGCGGGGGCGGAGGCCGAGGACCGGCGCCTGATGGCGGCCGAGGTGGCGTTGGCGGCGGCGGCCTTGGCGCCGGCCTCGGCGGCGGCGCCGGCGGCGCCGGCGTCGGCGGGCGACGCGGGGAACAGCAGCGTCGTCTCGCCTCGGCCCGCGCCCCGGATAATGAGGCGCGAGGGGATCACCAGGCGCCGCGTGATGTTGTACGTGCCCGGCGGCACGTACAAGACGTATCCGCCGCCGCGGCCGGCCGCCCCGGCCGCCGCGATCGCCCGCAGAAAGGCGCCGCTGTCGTCGCGCCGGCCGTCGCCGGCGGCGCCAAAGTCGCGTCGGACGTCGGCGGTCTGCCGCGGGTAGGGCGGCGCGAGGGCGCGGGCGCCGCCCCCGCCGTAGCCCGCGCGCCCCCAGTCCCAGGCGAGCCGGGCGGCGGGGGACGCCGGGGATGGGGAAGCTGCGCTTCCGCCGCCAAAGAGCCCGCCGGGCCCCAGGGCGACGGCCGGGCCGCGCGTCGGGTCGGCGCCGTTGGCGCGCGCGAGGGCGGCGGACGCAAAGGCGGCGGCGGCAGCCCTCCCCGCAAGCGCCGATTCGCCGTAAAAGCCCTCCCCGCGGCAGCCCCACAGCGGACTCATGGCCGCCAGGCGCGACACGGCCGCGGCGTCGGACCCGGGGGCCGCGTAGCAGCGGGGGCACGTCTTCGGGGGGGGCGGCGGCGGCGGGAGCGCGAGCGGCGGCGCGGCGGGCGCGCCGGCGCCGCGGGCCGGCGGCGGCGGCCGCGGGTCGTTCGAGCCGTCAAAATAGTCTGCCTCGGCGGCGGCGCCCACTTTCGGCTGCTCAAAGGGCGGCAGGGGGCCCCAGGGCCCCAAGGGGGGCTGGGGCACGGCCGGGTCGGTCGGCCAGCAGCACGGCGTGCGCGTGTGGAGGTCGCAGTAGGAGCGCAGGGGGGGCGGCAGGCGCGAGGGGGGGGCGGCGGCGGCGGCGCCGGGCGGCCGGGGCGGCGCCCGGGGCGGCGGCGGCGGCGGCGACTTGGACGGCGGCGGCGACCGGGTCGGCGGCGGTGGCGGCGGCTTGGCGGGGGGGCGGGAGCCGAAGGCCGCCTTGGCCACGCTTGGGGCCACCGCTGCGACCTTTTTGGCGGGCAATGCTGCCGTTGCTGCTGCTGCCGCCGCCTTGGGCGCGGGAGTGGGAGCGGGCCGGGCGCGCGGCGGCGGCGGCGGCGGCGGCGGCGACGCCGCCGCCTTCTTGGCCGGGGGCGGCGGCGCCGCCGCCTTCTTGGCCGGGGGCGGCGGCGCCGCCGCTTTCTTGGCCGGGGGCGGCGGCGCCGCCGCCTTCTTGGCCGGGGGCGGCGGCGCCGCCGCCTTCTTGGCCGGGGTCGGCGGCGCCGCCGCCTTCTTGGCCGGGGGCGGCGGCGGCGCCGCCTTCTTGGCCGGGGGCGGCGGCGGCGCCACCTTCTTCTTGGCCGCGGGCGGCGGCGGCGCCGCCTTCTTGGCCGCGGGCGGCGGCGCCGCCGCCTTTTTGGCCGGGGGCGGCGGCGGCGCCGCCGCCCAAACCGTCGCTTTCGCGGCGGCCGCCACGCCTGAAGGCTTGGCCGCCTTGGTCGGAGGGGCGGCTTTCTGCCGCGGTGCCTGCGGCTGCGGCTTGCTGGCGGGGACCTGCCCGGCGGCCTTCTTGGCTTGCGCGGGGGCAGCGGCGGCGGCGGCAGGCGGGGGCGGCGGCCGCGCCGCCGGCCGCTGCGGCTGTTGAGCTTTGCTGCTGCTTTTGCCGCTGCTGCTCTTGCTGCTGCTTTTGCTGCTTATGATCTTTTTCGCCTGGGCGCTGGCGGCCGGCGCGGCGGCCGCGGCCAGGCCGACCAGCAGCAGCGCGACGGCCGCAAGCAGAAAGAGCGGCACGAGCCGGAGCGAGGCGCGCGGGCGGCGGCGGCGGCGGCAGCTCGACGAGCGCACAGCTGCCGCCGCGGCCGACGACGGCGGCGATGGCGCGCCGCCGCGGCCAGCGCCCGCCCGAGCGGCGGCCATCCCCCTCACGCCCTCTGCGCTCGATGCGCTGTGACGTGTCGTTGAAAGGTCCAATCGATCTCGTTTGGAATGCCGGAGGAGGCTCTCCGATTGCCGCGACGATTTCGGAAGCCGCGAGGAGGGGAGGGTGGTTGAGAAAGAAAAAGGGGGAGGGGTGGGCGGAGGAGGGGCGGATCGAGGTCGATTCCAAAACGACTTTCCAATAAGAGGAGTGGTTGGTCTAGCTGGTCAACGTGTGGTTGCGGTAAGGGGAGGGGTCCTGTGCACGGCGCGCCGATCCTTGTTTCTTCCCAGCGGTCGGCTTTTCGACCGACCGACCGCCGCCGACAGACGGTAGCTGCCGCCCGCCGCCCGGGGATTCAAAGGCCGCCGAAAACCGAGCGAGACCTTCGCCCCCGCCAAGCACAGGAGCGTCAAATCGCGTCCCTTGTAGCGCGAGCCCCACACGCGACTTCACCAAATACTTGGTGCTTCTCGCGAGCCCGGCCATAACACATCGCGATCGACACCGCACGCGCGCGCACATCGTTTGATTACCTCCTGCGCTGCCGCCGCCGCCGCGCGATTCCGCCTCTCCTCTCTCCCCCCTCGCACAAAAACGGCAACAAGAGAAGAGAGAGAGAAAGGCCCTTTTCCCTTTTTCCTTCACGCGCGCGTGGGGGAACAGCCTCCGCCCAGCGCCAAGCATCAAGGCATAGGATGGCGGGCCGCCGCCACTCCGTGGCCGCGCGCCTGCTCGCGCTCGCCGCGGCCGTCCTCCTCGCCGCCGCCCCCGCCGCGCAAGCACAAGCGCCGCCCGCCTATTTTTGCACGTCCGCCGGCGACGTCTGCTGCGCCTCCCCTTCCGCCTCCTCCTCCTGCCCCCCCTGCCCCGCCGTCTTCCACGCCCCTTCGAGCCTCTACGGCTGCGGCGGCGAGCGCTTCGACCCGGCCGGGCGTCTGTCCGACTGGTCGTTCGCCGGCTACGGCCGCGGCGACGGAAGCATCGGCGAGGGCGGCGGCAGCGGCGCGCCCGCGCTCCCCTCGCGCCCGCCGTCCGCCAGCGTGGCGGCCGCGCCGTTCTACGCGCCGAGCGACGGCCTCGCCGACGCCGGCGCCGCATTCCAGGCCGCCATCGACAGCGTCAGCGACCAGGCGGTGCTCTACGTGCCGCCGGGGACCTACCGCATCCGCCGCCAGCTCATCATCCGGAAGAGGGTCGTGCTGCGCGGCGCCGGCAAGCAAAACACGACGCTGCTGTTCGACCTTCCGCTGGGAAGCAAGATGGTGCGCGGCAACCGCTGGCCGCTGGGCGCCGGCGGCGTGCGCAAGTCCGAGTACACGTACGGCAGCGCCTACCTGCAGTTCGAGGGCAACAGCGTGATCGACCCGGCGCGCACGCTCGCGGCGGCGGTCGTGGCCGACGCGCCAAAGGGCGCAACGCGGCTGCGCGTCGCCCTCGCCACCCAGGCCGGCGGCGCGCTGACGTCCGCGGCCGCGGTGCTGGCGCCGGGCGACTGGGTCCGCGTCACGGCCGACAACCCGGCCTCCAACGCCTTCGTGGGCCGCGCCATGTACGCCGGCCTGATCCCCAACCCGGCGCCCGGGACGGGGCCCATCGGCGCGCGCGCGCCCGCCGCCTCGTTCCTGGCGCGCGTCGTCTCGCTCGTCCGCGTTTCTCCGCCGCCGGCGACGGCGACGGCCAGGCAGGAGGCCGTCGTCGAGCTGCACCGCCCGCTCCCCTTCCCCCTGCTGCCCTCGGCCGGCGCCGCGGCCCACCTGCACGACGTGGAGCAGTCGCTTCCCCGCTCCGAGACGGGCGTCGAGTCCCTGACGATCCGCTTCGGCGCCCCCGAGTGGGGGCCGCTGTCCGCCTGGGCGCCGGCCGGACAAAAGGCGGGGCTCGTTTTCGTCAACCCGTACCGCGGCTGGGAGCGCGAGGAGGGCTACAACGCCCTGCTGTTCGCCAACGTGCGCGGGTCGTGGGTCAAAGACGTGCGCGTGGTCAACGCCGACGCCGCCCTGGTGCTCGTGAACGCGCACATGTTCACGGCGAGCGGCCTCGAGCTGGCGCACGAGCCGCGCCGGCGCAACGCGACGGCGCTGGCCGGCGGCGCCGGCGGCGCCGAGCTCTCGGGCTCGTGGGGCGTGCACGTCAAGTCCGGCTCGGACGTTCTGCTGACCGACTTTTCCGTCTCGGGCCGCTTCCGCAGCGACGTGGCCGTGGGCCCCCTTGCCGTGGGCACGGTCGTGGCCAACGGCCGGGGCGAGGACCTGTCGGTCGAGCCCTACGGCGCGGGCCCGCACTCGACGCTCGTGTCAAATGTCGACGCGGGCAAGGGAAACCGCGCATTCACCTTCGCGCCGTGGTGGAACGGCCGGCGCTCGGCCGCCTTCCTGACCTACTGGAACGTGCGCGCCCGCGGGACGGGCGGGGTTTCCGGCGGTAGGGCGCTCGACCCGCCCCCCCCGCTGCACGGCCCGGGCGTGGCGCTGGTGGGCGTGCCGCTGTCGAGGCCGCCGGCGCAGGCCAACCCGGCGCTCGACTGGTGGTGGGAGGCGCCGGCGCCGCCGGCCGGCGGCGCCGTCTCGTCGGCGTCGCTGGCGCTGGCGGCCGCCTCGCCCTCGGCGGTCGTGCGGATCCCCGTGCTCGCGCCGTCGGCCCGGCCCTCGGCCCTGGCCCTCAACGCCACGGCGACCGCCGCATCCCTCGCGCAGCCGCCCGTCTTCCCCTTTGATCTTTACGCGGCGATGGCGGCCCGGCGCGCGGCGGCCGAGGCAGCGGCGGCCGAGAAGGCAGCCGCCGCGGCCGCCGCTGCGCCCGCGCTGCCGCGCTACGTCTGCGACCCGTCGGACGGCTTCCGCCCTTGCTGCCTGGCCGGGGACGCCACGTCCGACTGCGCGCGCTGCCCCGAGGGCGGCGGGGCAGCAACAACGACGACGACGACAGGAACGGCCGCCGCCGGCGCCCCCCCGCCGCCGGTCCGCGCCTCGGGCCTCTACGGCTGCCGCGGAGAGCTGTTCGACCCGCGCGACCCCTCCAACTCGGCCGGCGGCGCCCGCCTCTCCGACTGGTCCTACGCGGGCTACATGGCCGGCGAAGTCGAGATCCCGGCCGTCCCCGTGGCCGTCGCGGTCGCCGAGTACGGCGCCGTGGGCGACGGGCGCTCCGACTGCGGCCCCGCGGTCGCCGCCGCGATCCGCGACATGGGCGCGGCCGAGGGCGCCCTCTTGTTTGGCGAGGGGACATTCGTGTTCCAGAATCCCATCTTCATCCCAAAGCGCGTGGTCTTGCGCGGCGCGGGCCCTGACCGCACGACCCTCTACTTCCCGCGGTCGCTGCAGGACATCTACGGCAGCAACGGCACGGCCTTCTCGCGCAACCCGACCGTCGAGGGCAACAGCCGCTGGACGGGCAACGGCAGCCTCATCTTTTTCGCCGGCTCGGAGAATTTCGACGCCGGCAAATACTTCTTGTCGGCCGTGGTCGGGCCGGGCGCCCGGGGCGCGCGCACGCTCGCCGTGGCGGACACGTCCAAGCTGTTTCCCGGGCAGTGGGTGCGGCTGGTGCTCGACTCGCTGCCCGCGGGCGGGCTGATCGCCGAGCTCAACGACGTCAGCGGCGGCGGCCTCGCCGCCCCCTTTTCCTCGCCGTCGCCGGCGCCCTTCTCCGAGCTTCCGGCCTACGCCAGCCGCCCGGACGCCCTGAGCTTCCACTCGCGCGTCCAGGCCGTCGGCAAGGGGTTTGTAGTGCTCGAGCGCACGCTGCCCTTCGACGTCCTGACCACCTTCAAGCCGGAGCTGTGGCGCCTCGAGTCGCTGACGCGCGTGCGCGCGGGCGTCGAAAAGCTGACCGTGTCGTTCCCGCCGACGCCCTATCGGGGCCTGGGGCGCGAGGCCGGGTTCAACGCCATCGGCTTCTGGTCGACGGCGCAGTGTTGGGTGGACGACGTGGTGGTGCAGAACGCGGACACGGCCGTGGTGCTCGACCGGGCGCACTTCTGCACGGTGCGCAAGCTGCGCCTGACGACGAGCGGAGGCGCGGGAGGGGGGACGACGGCGGGCGGGGCATACGCGCGCGGCGCCGAGAGCGGCGCGGCCGGCGTCGTCCTCAAGTGGGGCAGCGACGTGCTCGTGGAGGACTTTGCGGTCGATGCCCGCTTCGCGCGCGACGTGTGGCTCAACGGCCCGGGCCTGAACCACGCCGTCGCGCGCGGGCGGGCGGCCGACCTGAGCGTCGACGCCACCGGCGGCGGCCCCTTCGGCGCGCTGGTCTCGGCCGTCGACGCCGGCGCAGGCTCGCGCCTGTTTGGCGCGGCGCAGGCGATCTCCTCTGCGTACGGTGGGCACAAGGCGGCGGCGCGCTTCACGGTGTGGAACGTCGTGGCGTCCGGCTCGGCGTCCCGCGGCGCGCCCCTCATCCCGGCGCCCAAGCGCACCTTCGGCCCGCTGCTCACGGCCGTGGGGACGCCCGTGTCGTCGGCCTCTGGCGTCGCGCCGTCGCCGTCGTCGTCGCCCGAGCTCGCCTTCGGCGTCCCCTCGGCGCTCGGGTGGTGGCTCGAGTCCCCCGCCCAGGCCGTGCACCCGCCGGACCTGCAGGCGGCCATGCGCCTCGCGCGGCTGGGCGCGCCGCCAACGCCGCTCGTCCCTCCCCCAGCCTACACCGAAACCGGCTACGCCTGCCACGCGGGCGCGCCCTGCTGCTTCTGGCCGCCGTCGTCCTCGGCCGCGCTGCCGTCGCCCCGTTGCCCCCGCTGCCCGGGAACCAGCGGCGAGGCCGCCTCGTCGACCGACGCCGCCGCGCGCAACGCCAACGTCACCACCCCCTCGGCCTTCTTCGGCTGCGCGGGCGAGCTCTGGGACCCGGCCCGCGGCCCGCTGCAGCAGGACTGGTCGTTTGCGGGCTACGGCCACGGCCGCGCCGAGGGCCTGCCGCCGCGCTCGGCCATCCCTGTGGTCGCCGACCTGAAGCGGGATTACGGCGCCGCGGGCGACAACCGCACGGACGACACCCTGGCGTTCCAGCGCGCGCTCAACGACACGGCCCGGCTCAAGAATGGGGCCCTGTTCATTCCCGAAGGCGTCTACCGCATCACGCGCGCTCTGACTAACGTCGACGCGCGCCGCCCGCTCGTGCTGCGCGGCGCGGGGCCGCGCAAGACCGTGCTCTACTTCCCGCGCTCGCTCTCCGAGGTGTACGGCAACAACTACCGCGAGGGAGGGGTGGTCGGCACGTCGGACCACTCGCACGGCACGGGATTCCTCAACCTGTTTGGGTGGGACGCGGTCTCGTACGAGTCGTGGCGCTGGCCCCGGCCGACTTTCATTGCCAAGGTCTCCCAGCCCGCCCGGCGCGGCGACACGATCCTGCGCCTGAGCACGTCCCCGGACGCCGCCCGGCCGGGCCGCCCGACCTGGGGCCTCAAATACGCCCCTCCCCTGGGCACCGAGCCGCCCTCGGCGGGCGTGGTCCCGGGAACCACGTGGGTCAAGCTTCTGATGAGCAACCCGCCGGATGGCTCGCTCGTGCGCGGCGCCTTTGACGGCGGCGCCTTTGGCTCGGGCAAAAACTACACCCCGTACTCTCCGGGCATCATGAACCCCCAGGCGCACGTGGTGCGCCACTACTCGCGCGTCGTGGCCACGGGCAAGGACTGGGTGCGCCTCGAGAGGCCGCTGCCGACCGACGTGACGGGCGCGTGGCTTCCAGAGCTGCACCTATTTGCGCCGCTGGCGCGCGACGTGGGCGTCGAGGACCTCTCGTTCGAGTTCCCGCTGCGGCCCTACGCGGGCCACCTGCTCGAGGCCGGGTACAACGCCCTGCACTTCAACCAGCTGTCGCACTCGTGGGTGCGCAACGTGCACTTTGTCAACGCGGACAGCGGGTTCTACTGCTGGGGGTGCTCCTTCGTGACGGTCGAGGCCGTGGCGCTGCGGACGGCGCCAGAGGGCGCGTCGCGCGGCTGGGAGGACGGGCACCGGGGGATCTGGATGGAGCGCGGCGCCAACAACCTCGTGCAGGGCTTCAACGTGTCGTGCCGCATGGTCCACGACGTCTCGGTGTACAACACCGAGCAGGCGTCGGTCTTCCGCCGCGGCGTAGGCAGGGACTTGAACCTAGACCACCACCGCCGCATGAGCTTTGGCAACCTGTTTGCCGACCTGGACCACGGCGTGGGCAGCAGGCCGTTCGCGTCCTCGGGCGCCACGGGCCAGGGCCCGCACGCGGGGAGCTTCGCCACCTTCTGGAACAATCGCGGCCGCCTGGCGCTGTCCCTGCCGTCGGACGATCGGGCGTCCGAGTGGTTCTTCGGGGCGCAGGCCGGGTTCTTCGGCCTTCGCTCAGACGACTGGCTGCGCTCGGCGGCGGCGTCGCCCGACGGCCGCACGCACCCGCTCGGGTGGACGCTCGAGCGCCCGCCGCGCCTGCCGCACCCGGACCTGAGCGACGCCATGCTCAAGACGCGCGCGATGCGCCTGAACAAGCCCTGCGACGGGGGCGTGGCGGGCGCGGCGCAGCAGTGGCCCGGCGGCTGCGACTTCCCGTCGCGCTGGCCGGCGCGGCCGTCGTGGCTGCCGACGCCGGCGCCGGCGGTCTCGCCGGTCTCGGCGCCTGCTTTGTCGGCGTCGGGGGGTAGCGGCGGCGTGACGGCCGCGGCCGTGCTGGCCGCGCCGGTGGCGGCGGCGGTCATGGCGGCCGAGGGGGGCGGCGGCGTCGCTCGCAGATTGTGATTTGGGTGATTGATTTGTTGTTGCTCTTTGTTTTTTAGCGAGAGCGGGCGCGGCCGGCCCGCTTTCTCGTTTTTCCTTTCTCTCGCGATCGCTGGCGTTTTCCTCCTTTTTTTGTGCGCTCTTTGTTGATAGTTTGATGTGCGCTCGCGAGGTTTATGGTAGGTCTGTGTGTTCGTGCGCTCTCTCGTGTTAGCTGATCGTGCGCCTCCTCTCGCCGTCACTCGTTGTATCTTTTGTGCGCGGCGTTCGTTCTTTGGGGGGGTGAGGGACAAGGCGCCTTCGCGGCGGCGCGCTTGTTGTTCTCTCGCTCACTCTCTCTGACAAAAAACAAAAACATCAAGAATCGCGCGACGTTTCCACTGTGTGCTCGCTTGCCACCGCTCTCTCACAGGTAGACGCCGGCGCGCACGCGCATCTCGGCGTACGGCTGCGCCTGCGCCAGCGCCAGGAAGCCCGACGCGTGCGCCGCCAGCAGCTGCACGAACAGGCGCGCGGCGCCGTTGCGGCTCAGGCCGACGCCCGCGCCCGCGCCCTCGCCCTCGCTGCCGTCGTTGCCGTTGCGCTTGCCAAGGTCGGGCGGGCGCGCGACGTCGCTCAGCCACACGGCCGGGGCCGCGCGGCGCCCGCTGGCCGCCGCCTCGGCCTGCTGCGCGAGCAGCTTGCTGCGGAACAGCAGCACGACGGGCAGGTTGGCCGCCGCCGCCGCCGTCGCGCCGCCGCCGCCGCCGCGCCCGCCCGCGCCGCTGCCCGGGCGCGAGCCGCGGCGCGAGCCGGCGGCCGCCGTGCCCGTCAGGTCGTGCTGCTCGGTCTCCTCGAGCAGCGGCGGGAACGAGCCGCCGGCGCCGCTGGTGCGCGAGCGCCCGGCGCGCCGGGAGCCCCCTTCCTGCGGCAGCCCGGGCAGCAGGTCCTCGAGCTCGCCGCCGCCCTCCTCGTCGCCGTCCCCGTCGCCCTCGCCCTCGCCGCCGCCGCCGCCGCCGCCGCCGAGCCCGCTGCTGCTGCGGCGGCGGCCAAACGCGCCCACCGCGCCCGCCGCGCCGCCGCCCGTGAGGGACACGCCGTGCGCGGCGAGCAGCGCCTCCAGGCCCATAGAGTCGGGCTGCGAGGGGCGTCCGCGGCTGAGGGGTCCGCCGCGCAGCAGCTGCAGCTGCCGCTGCTGGTCGACCGCGCCGGCGCCGCCGTCGCTGTCAGAGGCGGCGGCGCCGCCCGCCCGGCGGAGGCGCTCGCGCCGCTCCAGCTCGTGCGCCTGGCGCGCCGCCCAGCCGCCGCTGCCCTCCGAGGTAGTGCCGGCGCCGCCCGCCGCGCGCGCTCGCTCGATGTCCTCCCCCAGGAGCGACGAAGGGCCGCTGACGGTCGTGCCGGCGGCTGAGCCCGTGCGGCGGCGGAAGGCGGCGGCGGCGGCGTCGCCGCCCGCCGCCGCGCCCCCGCCCAGGACGCCGACCCCGTCCGCCGCCTCGTGCTGCTCCTCCTCGCCGCCTTGGTACATCGCCGCCGCCTCGTCCTGCAGGTCCTGCCCGGGCATCATCATGCCCTCCTCCTCGTCAAACTGGCCGGGCGGCGGCTGCTGGTCCGACCGGGCCGCCACGTCGCTGGCGGCGCCGCCGCCCGCGGCCGAGCGGCCGCGGCCCTGAGCGGCGGCGGCGGCGGCGGCAGCGGCGGCGGCGGCGGCGGCCGCGGCGCGCCCGCCCTTGCGCTCAACGGCCGCCGGCGGCAGGGCGGGCCAGCCCTGGAACGCAAAGGCGCTCAGGAGCTCGGGGCACCAGGTGGCCGCGGAGGCGGCGCCCGACGCGCCCGAGGCGGACGGGGGGGAGGCGCCTCCTGCGGCGGCCGCCAGCAGCAGGATCGGCTGGCGGTCGTCGGGGCCGCAAGGGACGCCCGCGGCGGCGGCGGCGGCGGCGGCGGCGGCGGCGGCCGGCGAGAGGCCGGCGCTGGCGGCGGCGGCGGTGGCGCCCGGGCGCAGGAGCTCGGAGGTGTCACGGATCCAGGTGCCGTAGAGGGCGGTACTGTGAGAACGATTTGTTGTTGGAATTGGTCGGATGGTTCAGGGCGGATGGGCGGATTTTGTTTGGGGGGTGAGCAGGGAATTTGTCGATTTGGTTTTTTCGGGGCGGGAGGAGAGTCGCCGCCCGCTTTGTCGGTCGCGCCGCCTCAGCACAGAAGGACCCCCCCGCCCCCCCGCAAACAAACCTAAACATAAATCAGACAGAGAACTCACGGCATGTTGATGCCCGCGTCCATGGCGACGCGCTTGACGGCCTGGCCCCGCGCGCGCGCCGCGCCCGCCGCGCCCGCCGCGGGCGAGCCGCCCTCCGACGCCGGCGGCGTGCCCCCGCCCGCCGCCGCCACCGACGCGGCATGCTGCCCCTGCCCCTCGCTCAGTTTGTTGGCCTCGTCGTCGTCAAAGCCGGCAGCGAGGGCCATCGCAGCAGCAGCAGCAGCGGCAGCAGCAGCAGAAGCAGCAGCAGACGACGGGGCGCCGCCGGCGCCACCAAAGGCGCTGCCGCCAAGCACGCCGCCGCCGAGCGCGCCGCCGCCTGCGCCCCCCGCGCCGCCGCCGCCCCCTCGCGCGACCAGCGCCTGCCCGTCCAGCTCGTCGAGGTCCATCGCGGCGGCCATCTGGCCGTCGGCGTCCGCGTGCGCCATCATCATGGCCGCGTCCTCGAAGAGCAGCAACTCCTCCTCGTCCTGCGGGTCGAAGGCGGCGGCGGCGGCGGCCGCCTGCGCCTCGGCCTCGGCCTGCTCCGCCGCAACCGCCGCCGAGAGCGAGCGCGGGCGGCCGTCGTCGCTCTGCCCCGCGCCCTCTCCGCCGTAGGAGGGGGCTTTGCGCGCGCGCTTGCCCAGGTGGTGCGCCTCGTCCCCCTCGTCGTCCTTGTCCTCGGTGGCGCCGGCGCCGAAGACGGTCGAGGCGGCGGCCAGGACCGCGCCCGAGAGCGCGCCGCCGCCGCCGCCACCGCCCCCGTGGCGGTTGTAGGGGTAGTGGGGCGCGCCGCTGCGCGCGCCGCCGAGCATGGCGGCCGCGACGGCCGCCGCGCCCGAGAGCGCGTCGCCGCCCGAGGAGGTCGCGCCGAGGGTGTTGGTGCCGCCCGTGCAGCCCGTGCCCGCGGCCGCCAGCGCAGCGAGCGGGTCGTCCGCAAAGGGGTCGCCGCCGCCGCCGAGGCCGCCGCCGCCGCCGAGGCCGCCGCCGCCGCCGCCGCCCAGCAGCGCGTCGAGCGCCTGCGTCTCGCCGAGGGCGGCGGCGGCGGCGGCGGCGGCGGTCTCGGCGGCGCCGACGGCGTTGTTGGCGGCGCCCGAGTTGGTTGCGCGGCCCGCGGCCGGGAAGATTGTGATGTCCTTGGGGCTGTTGTTGGTTGTTGGTTTTCGTGAGGTTTTTGGTTTTTTCGTATCGAATCAGCAGCGACGAGCGGGCAAGCGTCGTGAGCGCCGAGGAAAAAACAACAAAAGAGGCAAAACGCAAGTGCATGCAGGCCCCCTTTCTTCGTTGCACCCACTCGAGACAAGGATCAGCAAAGCGATCGCTGACTCACTTGAGCGTTCCGCCCTGCAGCGTGGTCGCGCGCACGCGGCGGCCGACGGCCTGCGCGGTGGCGCCGCCGCCTGGCGCGGCGCCGTCGGGCGCGGCGGCGGCGGCGTCCTCGTCGGCCGCCACGCCTGCCTCCTGCTCGGCCAGGCGGATGCGCTTCATGAGCTGGTTGAGGTCCTCTGTTTTTGTTTGGAAGAAGTTTGGTCGTTGTGGTGCAAGGGAAAAAGGGGAGGCGGGGGAAGCGTCAGCTGCGAGCGTTTTCTTTTCCGTCGACGAAAAAAACGACCCCGAGCGGCGGCGAGGAAAACAAACGAAGAAGACAACAAAAACTAGACCCACCAAGCAGGTACGCCTGCTGCCGCTGGAACACCACGCAGATGCCCCCGACCAGGATGCCCTGCAGCCGCAGCGAGTGCGGCACGTTGGGCGACAGCACGGCGTCGCAGATCTGCGCCAGGCGCACGCCGGCGAGCCGGGCGCGGCCGACCTTCTTGCCGTGGGCGATCAGCCTTTTTGGGTTTTTTTGTTTGTTTGTTTGTTTCAGGGAGGGGGAAGGAGTAGGGAGATGGAGGTGGTCGCGTTCAGTTGGTTGCGGAGGGGTTGGTCGGATGTGGGTTTTGCGGGGCGGGGAGCGGCGTCGCCGTCGCGCGCGCGCGCGCCGGTTTTTTCAAACCGAGAACGGCGGCGAGCGCACGCGCGCGTCCATGCGTCGCTCGCTCTGTCCTTACCAGATCACGCCCAACGGCGTCTTGCTCGACAAAAGGTCTGTGGAATAGAACATGGCGGGCGATTGGTCGCGGGCGAGGGGGGCGCGGGCGCGGGCGTAGGCGCGGGCGCGCAAAAGGTTCTGAGAGAGAGAGGGAGGGGGGGATAAAAAAGCAGTGAGGAAGGAAAAAACCACAAACGTTTTTCACGAGCCGTGTGCGCCCAAAGGAGACGAGTACAGGCGCTCAAGCGTGCGGGAAGGGCATAGGTTGTGTGTGAACAGCGCGAATGCGCGTTGTGTGGCGTGGCGAGGGGGAGGACGGGGGGTTGAAATCAAACATCGTGACAGAACCTCCTCTCTCCGCTGCCGCTGCCGCCGATGCCGCCGCTGCCGACGACGCTGCTGCCCGCCCTTCGAGAAAAGCATCGCGCGTGCTGTTGCTCATCTATATCTCTCATTCCTATTCATCGCCTCTTCTTTCCTTCCTCTTCCCGCGGCGGATACCGCTCCTCAACGCCCTGCTGCTCCTCCTGCGGGTTGCCCTTTTCCGCTTCTGCCGCCTCTGCCGCCGCCGCTGCCGCTTCCGCCGCCTCTGCCGCCGCCTCGGCCTCTGCCGCCACGTGCGCCGCCTCTGCGGGGCTCAACGGCGAAAGCGCCTGCCTGAGCGCGTCCTCGCCCTCGGCGAAGCCGGCCGCGTCCACGTAGTACACGCGCCCGCCCGTCTCGAACGTGGCCAGGGGGCGCGACACGTCCGCGGGGCGCACCGCCGCCACGTCCAGCGGCCGCCAGGCCGGCCGGCCGAGCGCCGAGAGCGCGCGGAGCCGGTAGTGCGGCGGCGGAGGAGGCGGCGGCGGCGGATCGCCCTCCTGTTGTTCCTCCCGCGCCCCCTCTCTTTTCGTCGATATCCGCACGATCTCGTGCACGTAGGGCTTGGCGAACCAGTGCAGGCCGAGGGTCGTGAGCACGCCAAACCCGGCTGCCGTCGCCGCCACCGCCGCCGCGCGCGCGTAGGCGGCGGCGGACGAGGCCTCGGGCGCGCAGTCGGCGAGCCAGGAGAGCGCGGGCGAGGCGGCGAGCGCGACGGCGGTGTTCGCCAGGGATACGAGCTTGAGGCGGCGGAGCGAGGGGCCCAGAGCGCCGCGGTAGACGACGGTCGTCGTCTGTTCCTCTTTTTCTGCGTCGGGCTGAGGCTCGCCGCTGCTCGCCGACGCCGACGCCGAGAAACGCGCGGCCGACGCCGACGGCGACACCCGACGCGACGACGGCTTTGGCGGCTCCTCCCGCTCCGGCGCGCGCGAGCCTGGCGCTATTCCGTGGTACCCCCGCCGCCACGCTCCTGCCTCGGTGCCGCGGCCCGTGAAAGAGGACGACGTGCACGACGACGCGCAACCGAACGAGAGGGAGCTCCTCCCGCCCGCCGATTGCGCGGCCGCCCGCCGCAGCAGGCGCAGGCAGGCGAGCGAGGTTGGTGTCGACATAGTAGCGGGTCGGGTGGATGGATGGTAGGGTGTTAGAGTAAGGCCTGAGTTTGACAGGGCCTCTCGACAAAAGAGCAGACGGCGGCGGCGATCGAGCGGGGGGCGGCGCCCGCTTGAAGCGTGCTTGGCGCCGGTGGTGAGGCCGCCGCCACCGCCGCCGCATGGCGCACAAAGCTCGATCGCGCAGCCGCCAATCCCCTCCGCTCACATTACACACGCAACCCACTCAGCCGGATCCAAACTGCGCGGGAGGAACAGCACGAGAGGCAGCCTTAAAAAAACACCAACAGCAAACCAGAGAGAGAGAGAGAGCAAAGAGCAGGCAACCATGCAGTGCAGCAGCCGAGCGCTGCAGCAGCTACAGCAGCCGCGTCAGCAGGCGCCGCTGCGGCGGCCGCAGTCGGCAGCCGCCCGCCTCTTCGTTTCTTGCGCGGCTTCTTGCGGCGGCGCCGCCAAGCGGCGGCGCGGCGCCGGCGGCGGCGTCGCGGCGCGCGCGTCGGCGGGCAGCAGCGGCGGCGGCAGCGGCGCCAGCATTCCTGTCATCAACGCGATCGTGCTGCCCCCTCCGGCCACCGGGTCGCAGTACGCTCGGTACGCCGGCGCCGGGACCGACAGCGGCGGCGGGCGGGGCGGCGGAGGCGACGGCCGGAGGCGAGGCAGCGGCGGCGGCGGCGACGGCGACGGCGGCAGCAGCGGGAGCGGCGGCGGGAGCGGCAGCAGCAGCAACGCCGGCGGGGGCGGTCTGTCCCCGGTCGCGTGGGCCCTCCAGAACATCCGCCTGCTGGCCAGCTACCTCCTTTGGATGGTGGTCATGTGGACCGCCATGCGCACAGTCACGAGCCTGGCCTTCCGGGCCGTGAGCGCAGCGACGGCCGCGGCCAACAACGCCGGGCGCGCGGTGGCGACGGCGGCCAGGGGCGGCGGCGGCGGCGGCGGCGACGGAGGGAGCACGGCAGCAGCAGCAGCAGGTGGAGCGGGGCCCGACCCGGCGGCGCTGCTGGATTTTGCGGCGGGCGCGGAGGCCGGGGCGGTGGCTGCTGCCGCTGCCGCCGCCGCTGCTGCCGCTGCTTCTGGGGAGGGTTTGGCGGCGGCGTCCGCGGGGGGAGAGGGGCGGGTGCAGCCTGCCGCGGCGCAAAAAGGAGGGGGAGGCCCCTTTCGGCGGTGGCGCGAGCGGCGGCGAGCGGACAAGGCGGCCAGGCAGGAGGATTCCGTGACTGTGGAAGCAGCGGCGGCGACGACGACGGCGGCGGCGGCGGGGCCCGCGACCGCAGCAGCAGCAGCACCAAAGGCCGCAACGGCAGCAGCAGCAGCCTCTGCTCCTGCGCCGCCGCCGCCGCAGACGTCCACGCTCGCAACAGGAGCGCCCGCCTTCCCGGCCGCCGCGCGCGCGGGCACGCCCGCGCCGGCGTTCGCGACGGTGCTGCCCGTGTACCTGTCTCTGATCGGCGGCGTCCTCTTTTTCGCGTCCGTCTAAAGGTGGAGGCTTTTTTCTTGCAATTTTTCACAAACTTGATTCTCTTTTTGTGCTTTTTTCCTTCCTCTCTCCTCTCGCTCGGTATCAAGGCGGCGCCGCCCGACCCCCTCCGAGGAGGGCGCGGGCGAGCGACGCCAAGGGGCCACGCCGCGACTCGCGCGGCGCGCCGCCCTCGGGCGGCGGCGGGGGCGGCGGCGGGGGCGCGGCATCCTCCTCGAGCGGCGAGGGCGCCTCGTCGTCCGCGCCGCCGCCGACCAAGGGAGGGGGCCCGTAGGGGGGAGCATCAGCCAGCTGCTGCTGCTGCTGCTGCTGCTCCTCCTCCTCCTCCTCTTCTTCGAGCGCCGCCGCCGAAGACGGCGCCGCCGCTGCCGCCGCCGGGACCGCAGCAGCGACCCCCGGCTTGTCCTCCTCGGCGACCGTGCTCACGCTCGCGCCCGCGCCCCCAGCCGCCCCGCCGCCGGTGCCCCCGACCCCGCCCCCGCCGCTGACCCCGCTCCTCACGCTGCCCGCGCCGCCGCCGCCCGCGCCGCCGCCGCCGCCGCCGCCTCCCCACCCGCTGCCGCCTCCCCACCCTTTGGGCGCGCCCCTCGCGCTGGGGGTGCCCGGCGGCGCCTCGCTCAGCGGTGCGCCGTCGCCCGGCGCCTGCTGCTGCTGCTGCTGCTGGTTTTGATGCTGCTGCTGGTGCTGGTGCTGCTGCAGCAGCTGGTGCTGCTGCAGCGCCTGCTGCGCCAGCCTCTGCTGCCGCATCTGCTGCTGCAGCAGCAGCGTCGAGCTCATCTGGTGGCCCGCGTGCACGGCGTCCAGATAAGAGGCCAGGCTGCTCTGCGAGTGCACGGGGCTGCCCGCGACGGTGCGGTGCGACGAGGCGCCGCAGTCGAGGAGGCCGTTGCCGCCGCCGCCGCCGCCGCCGCCGTCGTTGTCGGCGTCGCCGTGGGCCGCCGGCGCCGCCGCGGGTGGGGGCTCGGCCCAGGTCGCGGTCGCCGCGCCGGGCGAGACGATGGGCGCGGCGGCGGCGGCGGCGGCGGCGGCGGCGGCGGCGGCGGCGGAACCGCTCCTGCGGCCGCCCGGGACGCCGCGCGCGGCCGAGCGAGCGACGCCGCCGCTGCCGCCGCCGCCGCGATCCGCCCTCCCGCCCGCTGCCGCGCCCCTGTTGCTGTTGTTGTCGGGGTCGTCTGCGGCGGCTGGCTGGGCGGGCGCGGGCGGCGCGACCGCTGCCGCTGCTGCAGCCGTGGTCGGACAGTTGAGGGCAGGCAGCGGCGGCGGCAGGGGGCCGCTCAGCGGCGTGTCGGACGTCAGCGACGGCGGAAAGCTGGGCGCCTCGGACGGCGGCGCCAGGGCGCCGGGAACTGCGCGGGCGCCAAGCGCGGCGGCCGCCGGAAGGATGGCGCCCCCGCCCCCGCCCCCGCCACTGCCCCCGCCCCCACTGCCGCCGCCGCCGCCCCCCGCGCTCGTCACGCTCGCGACGCTCGGGGGCGCGGTCGAGCCGTGGCGGGCAGAAACCAGCGAGGCGGCGGGCGGCGCGCACAGCGGCGGGGAGCAGGCGCCGCCCCCCCTGCCGCCGCCGCCGCCCTCCTGCTGCTGCTGCTGCTGCTGCCGCCGCGCCTGCTTCTCGATCGCGCGCTGCATCATCGCGCGCGCGTGCTCCGACGGCGACGGGGGCTCGTCGCGCTCGTGCGCGCCGCCCGGCAACACGGCCTCGGCGGCCGCGGCGCGGGCGGCGGCCACCGTGGCGGCGGCGCCGATGCCGCCGCCGCCGCCGAGCGCAGCAGCACCAGCGGCGGCAGTGGTGGGCAGGCGCCCGGCGCGCAAGGAGGGGCCCGGGCCCCCCATCCCTCCCCCTCCGCCCGTGCTCAAGCCGTCCAGCTCGCTCTCCCCGCCGTCGAATATGGACGACGCGAGGCTCGTGCACCCGCGGCTGCTGCCCACGTGCGGCGCGACGGACGAGCGCGCGCCAAAGGGGTGTGCCGGGGCGGCGGCGGCGGCGGCGGCGGCGGCGGCGGCGCTCGGGAGATCGGACCCGCCCGCGCCGCCGCCGCCGCCGCCACCGCCGCTGCTGGCGGCGACGCCCCTCCTGCGCGCGCCGTCGCCGTCCTCTTCGTCGTCTTCATCGCGCAGCCGACCGTCCTCGGAGCGCGCGTCCGGGTCATCGTCAAAGTTGCCGCGGCGGCCGTCGGCCGAGGACGAGGACGAGGAGGAGGAGCGCCGCTCGGACAGCGGCGGCGGCGGCAGCAGGCGGGACGCCGCCGGCGGCTTGGCGCCGTTGCTGTTGTGGTGGTGGTGGTGGGCGCGCGGCGAGGCCTCGGCGGCGGCGCTGGGGCTCGAAAGAGGCGCGTGACGGTCCGCCTGCTCCATGCTTCCTGCCGACAGGGTCGCTCGGGCGTCCCTCGTGAAGGATCCCACAGAGGGAAAGTCTTCGAAACTGTCGTCGAAACACTGCGTGTGCTTTGCGTGTGCTCGGAGGCGCGCGCGGTGAAACTGCTGATGCGATGATGTGTGCGATGTGATTGGCGCGCGTGGGCCTTTGTGACGCCAGAGAGAGGGCGCGGTGATTGGAGGGCCGATCGCGTCGCCGGCGGCGCCGATGCGCGGTCGCAGCGCTTTTCTCACCGCGAGAGAGAGAAACGCTCTCATTTTGCCGATTACAGAAAATTCAGATAAAGAGCCGGAAGCAGTCTTTGAGCCCCGCAACAAACCATCATCCCTCACTTGCCGCATGTTCTTCGAGAAAACTTCTTCATTCCTTCTTGTGGGGGGTTGGCATCATTCCTCACGCGCCGCGCGCGCGCCTTTCGGCGGCCTCGGCCATCCGAGCCCTCAACTCATCGGCCGTCTTTGCGGGCGCCACCCCGCCCGACCCGCCGGCGCCGCCCACCGTGTGCCCGGCGCCGGCGCCCGCGGCCCCCGCCGCCCGCGTGGCCAGGTCCGCCGCCATCGCCTGGATGCGCGCGGGGTCGGCGCCGACGACCTCGGCCACCTTTTGGCCGCCGAAGTAGGCCTGGAGCGTGGGCATGGCGGAGACGCCCGCGGACGAGGCGGCCGATTTGCAGCGGTCGACGTCGACTTTCAAAAAGAGCACGGCGGGGTGGCGGGCGGCGACTTGGTCGAGGAGCGGGGCGATGGCGCGGCAGGGGCCGCACCTGTTTTTTGGGAGGGGAGTTGGAGAGGGGGGGGGGTCGGGTGAGGCGGCGGTGGCGGTCGAAAAACCCGTTTTTGAGCGGCGGCGGCAGGCCGCGTCTCTCACGCGCGCGCGGCGACAAACAACGCCCAAAGAAAATCGCGCTCACCACTCTGCGAAGTAATCGATGAAGATGGCAGTTGGCGCGCCGAACGACGTCGTCGCCTTGAAGTGCTGGCGGAACTCCTCGTCGCTGTTGATGTGGACGACCTTGCCCGTCATCGTGGCGTTGAATCTCGTTCGTTGAAAGGGATTGCTCGGTGATGCTTTTCTCCGTCGCTGGGGAGAGCGTGCAGGTTTCGCGCGGAACTCTTGCGGGTGGTGGTGGTGTATGTGGAGCGTGATATGCGTGTCACAAGAATGCATGCGCAGCTCCCTACACTTGAGAGGACAACTTATTGCTCGCCGTCCCAGCGACGATCGCCGTGCGAGCGCGCGTTTGCGCCGCCGACGGCACGCCGTCCGTCGCTACCCCTGCCGCCGCCCCTGCTGCTGCTGCTGCTGCTGCTGCTGCTGCTCGCGCAGGCGCGCCTCGATCTCGCTCAGGAGGTCCTCGAGGCGGCGCGGCTTTGGCGGCGGCGACGGCTCGTCCCGCGGCGATTCCTCCGAAGATCGCGGTCGTTGGTCCTCGTCGCGCGGCGACGGGGCCGGCGCAGGCGCGGGCGCGGGCGGCGCCGCGGGCGACTCTTCGCCGGCGCCGCCGCCGTCCCTCGGCCCTCTTGCCTCCGCCGCCGCCTCCACCGCCGCCTCTGCCTCCCCGTCCGTGCCACCGCCCGCCACCTCACCGCGCCAGTCGCTCAGACTCGTCATCAAGAGCAGCGCGGCGGCCCGAGACGGCGGCTGCGCGGCTGCTCCGCGCGAGGGCGCTGTTGCCGCTGCCGCTCCCGTCGGCTCGGCCGCAGCCGACGGCCCACCGCCACCGCCGCCGCTGCGGCCGCCGCCGGGAGCGGGCGGCAGCCGGGGCGTGGCCTGCGCGGCCTGCCCGCGCAGGCGCGCGGACGCGGCGCGCGGACGCCAGGCGGCAGCGCCGGCGAAGCCGTCCACCGGCCCAGCCGCCAGCTCTAGCGACGCGCACGGGGACGGACCGTCGCCGTCGCCGTCGCCGTCGCCGTCGCCGTCGCCGTCGCCGTCGCCGTCGCCGTCGCCGTCGCCGTCGCCGTCGCCGTCGCCGTCGCCGTCGCCGTCGCCGTCGCCGTCGCCGTCGCCG
>Ga0105054_10001348_pt1 | contig 40414 bp, 29 predicted proteins | sample BON02_FD_78091 | JGI IMG/M metagenome (GOLD analysis project Ga0105054, IMG submission 78091) | Freshwater microbial communities from Lake Bonney liftoff mats and glacier meltwater in Antarctica - BON-02 (megahit assembly) | ecosystem: Environmental > Aquatic > Freshwater > Ice > Glacier...
CGTAGTGGCATTATCTATGCCTGAGCAGAGTACACCAGCAGAATTACAAGCACTAAAATCACTTGTGAAATTCTTGCTCACGGCAGGGGCTGATGTGAATGCACAGGATAGATGCGGTTGGACGCGTCTAGATTTCGCTGCTTGTCTGAACAATATAGCAGGCCTGCAAGCATTACTTAAATACGACAAGACTGATGTGAATACAAAGGATAAATGGTTTGGTACACCTCTGCATATCGCTGCTCGCAAAGGCCTTGCAGCAGTCACGCAAGCGTTACTTAAGCATGAGCAGATTGAGGTGAATGCGACAGACAAGAATGGTTGCACACCTCTGTATGTCGCCGCTCAAAATGGCCACGCAGCAGTCGTGCAAGCATTACTTGCGAACAAAGCTAATGTGAATGCAAAGACTACACACGGCTACACACCTCTGGATATAGCTTCTCAGATTGGCCATACAGAGATCGTGCAAGCATTACTAAATGCAAGGGCTGAAGTGAATGCAAAGGATACACACGGTCGGACACATCTGCATATCGCTGCTGAACAAGGCCATGCAGAGATCGCGCAAGCATTACTAAATGCAAGGGCTGAAGTGAATGCAAAGGATGAAAACGGTCGGACACCTCTGTGGATCGCTGCTTACAGAGGCGACGCAGCAGTCGTGCAAGCATTACTTAAGCATGAGCAGATTGATGTGAATGCACAGGATACAGACGGATGGACACCTTTGCATCACGTTGCTCGACATGGCCATGAAGAACTCGCGCGATTATTAATCGGCAGAAGAGCTGATATGGACATTCCAGATACAGATGGATTAACACCTCTGCATATCGCTGCTAAAAATGGCCATGAAGCAATAGTGGAATTATTACGTGCGAATGGCGGTATCTCATTACCCTGATAGAGAAGAACATAAAGAAACCGTGCAAGCATTGCTCGCGCTAGGAACTGATGTTGCAAAAAGAGGTGCGCAGAACCGGACACCTGCAAGGACTGCTAGAGACTGTCGTTACAAAGATTTGGTGGGATTGATAAAAGAGCGTGCAAGGATGAAATATCCGTAAAAACGGCAAGACCAATTAGTGGAATCCAATCGTAGAAGTGGTGGTAATACTATTAAGAATGTATAATCTCAATATGCATACATCATTAACCTTATACCGTAGGAGTTGCGCGTGAAGTTTTCGCTAAACTGGTTGCTTGAACATACTAGTCAGCAATATACACTAAATGAATTATCGGCAATTCTGCGTGCTCATGGCTTCCCCATTGAATATATGCAAAAGCAATTAGGTTCTAAATTTATTATTGCTGAAATTCAATCTTACTCTAAACACCCCAACGCAGATCGTCTTAATATCTGTGAAGTATATGACGGCTCTGAGCTTCATACAATTGTCTGCGGTGCAACAAATCTTTCAGAAATCAAAAATACAATACTTGCTTTGCCAGGTGCGGTATTGCCTTCTGGTCACAAAATTGCTGTGTCGAAAATTCGTGGAATTGAAAGCTCTGGGATGTTATGTAGCGAATCAGAGCTTGGTCTACCTGTTACCAATAATGGGATTATTAACATACCTATTTCTGTACCACTTGGAACGCTTGCAGATAATATCTTGCAACCTGATGGTCCGGAACTTGACGTAGAAATCACATTTAATCGCCCTGATTTACTCTCGGTTAAAGGAATTGCGCGTGAATTAGGCTGTAAATCTATCATTTCACCTCAAAAGCACAGCACTGCTCCATTAAGGTTGATTGCCAGCAATCTTACCTGTTTTTATTCGATCGCAGCGGTAATAGTGCCAATGCCATCGTCCCCTACTCCGCCAAAAATATTGAGTAGATTGTCCGTTAAAGGTTCTCAATCACACCACTTTCCCGTAGATCTTACAAATTACATCATGCACGACATCGGTCAGCCAATACATGCGTTTGATGCTGATAAAATCCAAGGGCAACTTACAGCTCGCCTGTCTGAATCAGGTGAATCGTTGACTCTTTTATCGGGTGAAGAATTTACTCTAGAGAAAGATGTGCCAATATTCTCAGACAATGCTGGTCCTGTTTCAATTATCGGTGTTGCGGGTGGTGCGCGCACAGCATGCGATCAAGATACTGTTCGTGTGCTTTTCGAATCTACATACATACAAAGTGACTATTTCAAGGAACATGCGCCTAATATACCAACTGCAGCGCGTCACTTTTCCTTTCGCGGTCTAGATCCGCAAGGGCCATTCAATGCAATTAACTCAGTGTTATCATTGTGTAAAATAGACACTGCGTTCGAATATCTGCAAAACTTACCAGAGCCAACTGTAATTCAATTAGATTGTGAATTGATTCAAAGCGCCCTTGGTTTTGTGCCAGATTTTTCGAAGCTAGAGCACTTTGGTTTTAAGGTAATTGATTCTTCTGTTCTGGTGCCCTCTTGGCGCGCGGATGTCACAAGCAATCATAACATTGTAGAAGAATTTCTCAGATTGTATGATCCTAATTCTATCCCAATTATCCCATTACATCATCAGCTTGCAATTACTAAGTCATCACAGAACACACGCAAAATTCTTGCATCACATGAATTGCACGAAATCACTACTAGTTCACTAATCGAATCTAGCGATCTTTTTGTACATGCTTCTATTGCAAATTCTACTCGCAAATTACGCAGTTCATTGCTGCCAGGACTGCTTTCAATATGCCACGATCAACTCTCGCGCCGCATTACACAATGGACTGGAATCTTTGAAATCGGAATATGTTTTGACCCTCAAAATCCTCAAAACGAATCTCAAAAACTTGCAATACTACTTAACCCTGAAGCGCGTGTCTCCATCGAGAAATATATCGATTTATTACAATTAGAGGTAACAGAATGCAATATTCACGCTGTTCCAGCTTATTTTAACCCAAAGAATGTTTTTGCAATCAACTCTACTGGGCATTATGGCTTGCTACATCCGCAAATCACAGAGTTGCAGTCAATTTACGCACTTGAAGTCTCTTGTCCAATCAGTGCCCGTCCTGCCTTGATTTCTAACAACCTTTCTCCGAGTCAAACTCATCGAGACATAACGATTCACTATACCGGATCTATACGCGCTTTACACAATCAACTAAAGACGCTTGACACGCCTGCTACGCGTATCGCTATCATCGACAAATATCAGAACGCTGTAACATTTCGGATATTTATCTCAGACTCTACACTTGATTGCAATGCCATTGCCGAACGGTACCAATCAAAAGCAGCGCATATTTCAATCTAAAGCTTTACTTGTTTTGATATGCAATTGATCTGCATCTGAACTTATACCTGATGCGCGCCAAGCTCAGTATCTTAAAAAATCATTAACAATTCATTCGCTCAATCGGTGTTTTTGCACTAAAGTGCACTTTTTCTTGCATACTAAAAAATTTCCTGCTACAAAAGAAATGTAGGGTCGGGAAGACCGTCCTACACTTCTTAATTTCTAGGTTACAAAATCAGGAAAATCATTATGAGTTTATTGCAATTTTTCAAAAAGTCTTTCACTAGACATACCGTGCAGAACGCGCATTATACGCCAACATTCTGTTCGCCAATACCATGTAAATCACTATGCTATACACCGCAGAATCGTTTTTATCAAAACGCCACAGTGTATCGTTGTGTGAATTACATCTCCACTAGCGTAGGTCAAGTAAAGCTAATCGTGAATTCATCTAAGGATAAATCCGCATTTGCATTGCAACATCTCATAAACCAACCAAACTCACATCAACATCAAACAGAATTCCTCGAAACAATGGCAGCGCAATATTTGCTATATGGAAACGTGTATATACTCGGAGAGTTTCAGAACGCGCATCCAACCTCACTGTACCTATTAGATCCCACATGTATAACAGTTGTACCAGGTAAATACGGCGAACCTAAAGGATATCAATACGACATCAATAACCATAAAGAATACATTCCATACAAAACCGATAACGTGCAAAACATCTTGCATATTAAAAACTTTAATCCCAATAACTCTTTTCTTGGCTTTAGTCCGTTAGTGCCAATCTCACAAGCAATAAACCAAATAGATGCATTTTATTCTCAAAAGCGCGTCTGTCACCCGTCGGGAGTCTTTCGTTACAAGGGTATATTGCCGTTAAAGGACAAACTCGATGAGCTTACGCCTCAATTACAAGCGGCACTATCAAATCACAACCCGATTTTGCTGGACAAAGATATTGATTGGGAACCATGCTCTCAACCAAACACAACTTGTTCTGACGAATCTCTATCGCAGGCCGAAAGGACTATTGCACAAGTGTACAGTATTCCACCTTCGTTGATCGGAATCACAGAACCTAAATTTTCAAATTTTGCAGAGTCGCGTAAGCAATTCTGGCAAGATGCCGTTATGCCTATAATTAAGAAATTTACTAACTCGCTGCATCACTGGCTTGTGTCTAATCCACATACCACAATCACTTGGGACCCGCAAAGTCTCCCGAACTGCGCCACAGACTTATGAAAATCACAATTACAGGGTACGCAAGTACAATACACCTTGATAAACAAGGACATATCATATTGCCATCTGTATGGCAATCAATAAACAATAAACACCCAATTCCACTACTTTACGAACACGATCCACGATATATCATGGGTCATGTCACGCACCATATTACCACGCCACTTGGGCTGCTAATTACTGCAGAAATACATTGCACAGACCAAATCATTAAGATGATCCAATCACGTCAAGCATATTTTTCTGTTGGGATATTAGCGCCTAATCCGGCCAACCGCTACATCACTCACGCACAACTACACGAGATCTCGTTAGTATGCAAACCGGCAAATCCACATTGCCGTGTCTCAATAAAAGGAAAACCATGAACGAAACATTTATCACAAAAACAGATAGCAATCAGGAAGAACGTCTAAGAGCACTAGAAGGGTCTTACGCACGCAGAATACTAGAAGATTCTTGCGGGCGCGCGCCTTCCATAGAGCTCACGTCGTTAAGTCAATCGAGAGGTAATGATTTGGAAGAATTCTTGCGAAAAGGAATGCAAACCAATTCACAACAGAGTAACTTCCCAATTATGCAAGGTCTAGCATCGCAATGTGCATTATACAGTTGCATGCAAGACTGCAGCTCGATCCTTAGTGCATGTCGTCACGTCAAAATAGGCGGGTCGCAATTGAAAATTACACGTAACACCGGTCAGGTTAATGCCCCTCACGGCAATATGTATGCCCCGGTAATGCGTGAATACGAAATTAATGCAAAAGTCCTTTCAAGCTCAATCAGAGTGCCGTTTGGACTTTTGCAAGACTCAGGTGCAGAAATTTTAAAAATCTTTACACAAGAAAACGCAAATACACTGGCAAATATTATAGAGGGAGAAATCATTTCAGGTAACAGTTCGGGCATCACCGGTATCCTGAACACTCCTGAAGTGCTAACGTGCAATGTAGATGCAGAATTCGACACTCAGCATTTGTTTGCTTTGCTCAGTCAATTACCTGCAGAGCATTACCATAATAAAAAATGGATCATGTCACGACTCGCATATAATAAGTTGCTGCTTTCTGAAAATGCCGCTCGGAACGGTAGCGTGCTGACAGAAATCCGTGCAAATACAATTGTCACTGATCGTTTGCCAGCAAGCACGCCTGTGCTCTTAGGAAACTTCGAAGCAGGATACTGTGTAGTAGAATCTGAAACACCAGAAGTTACACGCGACCCGTACAGCTGCAAACCAGACATTGAATTTACTACAACAGCACACTTTGGCGGTAAGGTTATAGACCCGCACGCTATTGTCAAACTTTCTATTACAAATGCTAAAACCGAGCGTTCCACTGGCTCTAAAGGCTAAGCTTGGATCGCAATTCACTCATAATCCAGCGTTACCACATCAATGGTGTGCTGAAGAGTATATTTGTTTATCAATATGATAAACCCCCTTTGTAAGTACTTGTGTATAAAATATCGATTACTTACATCTCAATTTACAGGAGAATAATGCAAAACTACATACCAGAATATATAAAAACTGCCAGGGTGATACAGCAAGATAATCAATTACTTGCTCTTAAACCCTCTACAGTACGGATATTACTTAATCTTGATCGTACATATGAAGATTCAGTAATTGCACAGGCAATCAAGCAGGCAACGCAACGGGTCGAGCTTGTTAATCATTTTGCAATACTACCGCAGGTGATTAATTTTACACACTCAAACCCGAACTACATTACCCTGCCCAAACGACCGGTCAAATCCATTCATTCAATAGAGCAATTAGACTTAAAAACTCATAAATCCACAACCATATTTAATGCCGCGCAAAACATCGGCCTTCATAATTACATACACCATACTACTGGTAAATTTGACTATATCTCTATTATGCCTACAGCCTTTAATAAAGAGGAAAGGCAAATTCTAGGAATCTGTGACGCTGACTACGGATCAGAAGACAAAAAGTACTACAAAAGTAGATTTAACTTTTCAATCACATACGAAGCCGGTCAAGATAACCTAATTATAGAAAAAGAATCTACATTCAAAGTCGTCAGCAATATACCTAAAGCATTTGAAAACGCAATTCTTGCACAACTTGAGAAAATCTTTCACACCACTCAATACATGCAAGACATCATTTATCCAGAAGAGTCTAGGATAACAGTCTCTAAGTTATAATATTACAAAATAACATAACAAAGTATTAACTCTCCTTTCATCAAACATTATATATATCATGCAAAAAACTACTAAACCTGCAATCATTGAAATTCAAAATGTCTTTAGTTCTGCTTCGGTGCGATTTAAAGACGGTAAATATCACATTGCATGCAATTTAATTCAATTACCTACTGCCCCATTCTCATTTCAATATAAATCGCCTAACCCGCATCAAAAGTTATGTGAATCTATACAACTCACATCAATCTCTGATCAACTTGATCACGATAAATACAATTGCGCGCAATTTCTGGCAGTGGTATCACAACCCCTGCTCTCTATCGACGATATCGCCCTCACAGCATACACTCTACGCACCGGAACTAAAGCGCAATTCCAACGCTATCTTGACGGTCAAATCGCAAATGACACATACAAAAGCGTCAATACACTTACAATTGCCGGATACACATCTGGCATCGCGCATCAACTCAGTGCCAAAAAATGTGTATTAATAACTTCTGATTCAACCGCTCAACAATACACAGTTGTTGCATTTAAGTCCCAAAAGACAAGCCACTGCACCAAATGGTCTCTAGAGCTTGTCTCAACCACATAACACATATTATTATCATGTTTACAATCTTAATTAATGACTTGCCAATTCCAGTGCTTGACATAAGTATCGATCACAAGGAATCCATGCAACCGCTCGTAATATTCAAAACAACCGTGCGTGCCGACAGTGGGATATGCAAAATACAATACAACAGGATCACAATCGCAATTGGCACAGCGACGCTTCTAAAGAACGATGCTTCTTATTATACTTTTCAATTACAACACACTAGTCCTGCCACTATTCCATTACACTACAACCAAGCAATTCAAATGGATCACCGGAAATATTACTTTGCGGCTCAGCTCAAAACACTAAACTACAACCTATACGACGGAAACGAATACACCGCAGATATCACGCCGCAAGGTGGTCATGTCATTCAACAATCAGAATGCTTTGCAATTCAACGCTCTTCATTACCGGAATATCGTGTCGGCGCAAATATCAATATCACTGCAGACTGGATATACGATAGCACGAATTACATCTCTCTGATCAATAAAGAAATTGACACTCAAATTCCATTCGCCTTAGTAAAAAATTGGCCCCAACCAAATCAAATAATCAACTCATGCTTACGCGTAGCGCATAGCGCTCTGGATTGTATCAAAATACATACCACGCAATACAGCGAATCTTTAAGGAATTTTTTCATGACATTTAACGCTAAATTAATCCTTGAATGGGCGTGTCGATGTATTATACAAGAGTCAGTCACTGCTTGCATACACAACGGTAATGCGCAATATCAGAATTACAACTTTCGCATCAATCTCTCACGCGCTCCACCGTGGCAGAAAAATTACACATACAATCTAAATGACCGCGTCTTGTTCGACAAAGTAACTTGGAAATGTATTGCAGAGCATAAATCTGAGGAATTTGACACCAAAGCTTGGCAATCAGATCACTACGCTCAGCACTACTTCACAACACCAGAAGGTCACCAAGCAATCGAATATATACTTAATTGTATCGCTGGTGATATCGTCGCTCATTCACGCACCAACGTCACACAGGTCAAATTGCACATATCGAAAATCATACTACTTAAAATCGGTGATTCTTTGTCAATTAACAATCACCATGGTGTCATTACTCGCATTCAAGCAAATCCAGAATGCATGCATGTAACAATCAAATCTTGTCCAAAACAAGTTTATCCAGTTGCGTCGCAAATCATACATGGGGCCTTCGTTGCAGGGTATGCAGATGCTGAATACGCTCAGGCTGAACAAAAAATCATTGGCACTCAGACTGGATTGCAAATTTCAATGCCAACTCCCACAGTCGATAATATAGCCAATTTAATTATTCACAACCCTAAATTCACTCAAAGTGCCACGCACGAATCAATAGAAATAATTTGGCCTGAACATACGATTCAGCAAAATATTAACCACGCAAATATTACAACATCAATCAATTGCCATTAAACCATGAATATATCTCTAAAAATATCAAAAGAATTCTTACCCGCGCGACACATAGACATTATGCCGTATTCGTTTATCATCAGAAATCAATCTATAACTGTATTAGAATTTCGAAAAAATGGAATCGGCATTTTTATGCAACCAAACAACCGCGAATGGGTCTTTAATGAATCTGCAAAAGAATTAACAAACATCGCTCTCAGTATCACGTTTCCATACGAATGTCGCATGGAAGTGTCAGATCAAAACTACCGAGAGTATTATCAAAGCTTAAACGCTACACTACAAATCACAGGAACATATGAAAGAACTTAATATACAATATCGTGCGAGTTTGTCTCGTGCGCTAACAGTCGAGGATTTAGACAGTAATTTTCGACAACTCGCTGAAGCTTATCAAGAACTTGCTGCGGAATTTGCAACATACATGCAAAACCATCAAAGGTCCGCGCCAAACGATAAGCCGCAAGCATCTGTTACAGAATCCTATCAAATATTCTGCGACAGGAAATCCTTCTATCTCCAACAAGGAGATACAAAGATCAAATTTACACCAATGCAGTGCGATTCCCAGGGGATCTTACATGCTAACAACCTTAAATTTCAACTTACACAAATATCATGAACAATAAATTAATTAGATTATACAGCACCTTTAAAGCTATACAGAGTGTTTTACCACCTATCTCTGCATCGCTTATTGCTAGTTTAGTCAAAAAAGTAACAAAAGAACGGAATTTGCAAAAAGCCGAACAGGTGCTTTCTGAAAGCGACAACCTGCAAGATGAGCTTTTCGAGCAAATGATCAGTACTGCAAAAAACATCACAAAAGACGAATTGCAAAAACGCGCGCAATATAATGTATATATTGGGCTCGGTGGTATCGCTGCGTGTGTTGGGCTAAATATATTACCAATAGAGCCATTAAACTCCGACGTGCATTCGTTATTGCAAATCGCAGTCGGGTTCTTTGCATCGCTTCTGAAAGACGGTGTATGGAGGAACGAGCCATTTAATCCGTAAACTTGACGGCTCAAATTTTATAGTATAATTGCTTAGATACAAATAGTGCAAAATATTTTAGGCATTGATTGGGGGTCCAAGCACATTGGCATCGCAATCGCAAACACAAAAGACAAAATAGCTGGAATATTCGGAACCTTACCAAGAAAACCATGGAGTAGTACATCTAAAGCATTGCATGAAATCTGCGATTCACGCTCTGTGTCTCTCATAGTACTTGGTTGGCCAGAATACCATCAAAGCAAGCGACATGGAACAATTTGCAGCGCAATGGGATTGCTGCGTGCAGAAAAATTTCCACCGATCGTATTGCAAAACGAAGCTTACACATCGCAAGCAGTTTCTGAGCTTCCTAAAATACACAATCATTCATGTGCAGCAGCGCTTATCTTGCAGGACTATCTCGAGGGTAACGCATGCGCTTAGATCTGCAAGTGGCTCAACTTCTTAATATTAGTCGCGCACAATCATCAAAAATGATCGCTAATGATCAAGTTTTGGTTAATGATTCTGTAATTAATAAAGCAAGTCTTCAAATAACCGATGCAGATGTCATTACTTTTCACAGTGCAGCGCCCACCGTGCCTTCTCTTCAACTGCAAATCGTATATCAAGATGAATACCTAGCGATTATCAACAAAGGGCATGGTCAGGTCATGCATGAAGCACCAGGGCATCCCGCGCATACCACTATTGCAGCGGCGCTTCAAATCGCATTTCCACATTTATCTGATATTAACGGGTCGCAACAACCAGGGTTAGTGCATCGTCTCGATGCTGACACAAGCGGTTTGTTGATCATTGCATTTTCAAATCATGTGCATCAAATCCTAAAAGATAATTTCGCTCAAATCTCTAGAAAATACCTCGCGCTAGTACTCAGAAAGATAGAAGCGCCTGTTACTTGGTCTAATTGGATCGGGTACAGCAACCAAAGGGCATTTATATCTAAAGACCCATTAGAGCGCCCAGCGGCCACTATAATTCCACCTGCTCTCAAAGATCCATCGGCACGACCAGCCACAACCGTAGTCGCGTCTACACTCAAAGATCCATCGGCACGACTAGCAACAACTGTAGTAACGCCTCTCCGAAATTACGCAAAATATACTCTGGTCGAATTTACACTGCACACAGGTGTTCAGCATCAACTGCGTGTTCAATCTTCTTACTACGGTCATCCAATCATCGGCGATCGTATCTATGGCAGAAAAAATAGAATACAAGGTACGTCACAATTGTTGCACGCGTATAAATTAGAATTCACACACCCTGTCACTCAACAACCTATTGCCATTGATCATACACCCGAATGGCTTGACTCAATACATCAATATATTAAATAACAAATGCAAAGCAATGCTCTTACTACTTCGCCCACAATTTTACATGAATCTCGCTTTTCATGGGATAAGTTAGTTCGCCTTTAGAAAGATATGCAATATTATTAGATTTTTCAATTCTCTCCAGGTCATGGGTAATCACAACAACTGCAATCTGTTTTGTTAAATTACTGACCACATTATCATAACGCTCAGCGGTTGCAGGGTCCAATCCAGCTGTTGGTTCATCTAACAATAACATCGGCGGATTCTTAATCAACGCACGCGCTAGTGCAACTAATCTTTTTTGCCCACCAGACAACTGATGAGGGTATCGATGTAGCAATTCAGGATTTAATCCTATTTGATACGCAAAATACATACCCATGTCTTTCAAGAACTCATCAGAATAAATCTTTAAATACTTCAGCGGAAAGATAATATTTTCAAATACTGTACAATCGTGAAACAACGCAGAACTTTGAAATTGCACACCCCATAAACTCGAAAGCTCATTGCATTCAGTACCATTCCACAAGACTTTTCCAGAATAATCACTGTCTAAACCTGTCATAATTCTTGACAAAGTGGTTTTTCCAGCGCCTGAAGAGCCAATTAACACCCAACGTTGTCCAGCTGTAATCTCCCAATTTAAATTATTATATAATCCGTCTTTTGAGATATTACATAAACGAAACACTGAATAAATTATAAATGAAAATGCAATATTTATCTCTTTAAGTCAGTTGTGCTACTTTCATAATATCATGCGCGTATTTTTTTGCCACTTGTTCGCGCGAAATCGCGATGTCAAATGGCCAGATTTTTTCAACCATTACCACTTCGCAATCATCATTATGCTGCAATATAAAATATCCCCCTACTCCAGTGGCAAACACATTTATCCAATATTCTTTAGAATATCTGTCATCATTAAAGCACACTCTTTGCAATTCCCAGTCGTCTGCGCTTTTCAATAATTCTGGTACACTTTCTATTATTTTCTCTATCTGCAAATCTCGTGTGCACATTAACAACAAGTGGTCACTAGCATCTTGCGAGTTTGAGTTGAAATCGTAATAAGCTTCTGGATAGAACACATAAGAGTCATAAACCTCAATGGAATACATTTCATTCATCAGATGTTTTTTGGCATTTTCATACAACTGACGATCGCCTTCGGCAAACAGTACCTGATTGTCATAACGAACCACTCTGCACCATCTGTTTTTATCGTAGTCATCTTTGGCTGATCCGTTACTAGCGATGCTTTCAGCTTCTTGAGAATTATCTGCCTCAAGTATGAATATTCTAGTACCCATTTCTCCATTTAAGGCAATTCGTTTCTCAGCAATACGCTGTGTAAAGTCTATCGGTGCAACAGGTGCGAAGCTAATCTTTTTCACTTTGACTAACCTGGTTTGAGATTCTAATTTGTGAAACGCATCAATACGAGATGATTGAGAAATTGCTGCAGTAAGTGCTTCATAAATTATTTGCTTTACTGCTTGCCGAGTCTCTATAGTACCTAAATTTCCTGGCTTAGATGACCGTAACCACAGCCTATCAATCTGTTTATCGACCTCAGTAGTTGCATTGCCCATTAAAAGAAGCGCTAGCGGTTGAACAAACATCACTACAAATGCCATCAACACAACTCCTGCAATAATTCGCCGTAAAAGGTGCATAAAAAATTCTAACACTAAATTGCTAGTTATACGAATCTCGGTAAATTAATATTGATTTACAGGCTGTCTAAAGGTTTAATTCCAATTATGCTAAAAATAATCTCCAAAATAATTTGAGTCGCATAAATCAATGACAATCGCGCTTTAGATAACTCTTTGTTGTCAGGAATGATAATTTTTTTAATTTGATACGAAGACCCTGCGTGCCACCAAATATTGAAGGATTCGCAGATTTTTCTTGCATAACTCAAGAGATAATGAATATTGGATAAATTATTTCTAATACTTTTCACGTACAATGGCCACTGTAAAAGAGTAGAAATATGATTAATCTCTTCTTGTTCCTTTAGTAATGTCAAATCTGCATTTGCAAATTCAATACCTTCGCTTTTACTTAATACAGATCTGGTTCTGACATAGGTATATTGCAAATAATAATACGGATTGTTCGTAACAGAAGAAGATTGCAATATATCCATATCTATAGTCAAAGGTGAGTCAGAATTTTTAGTCAAAATACTAACGCGAAACACATCAGGATGAATTTTTTCAAGCGCTTCCGAGAGGGACAAGAATTTTCCAGCTCGTTTCGACATTCGCACATGAACGCCATGTTCCGTAAGATTAACAATCTGACAAAATACAATGTCAAGCTTCACTGTTGGATTCAATAAATGCACTACACGTTGCAATCTTGGACCGTGCCCATGATGGTCAGATCCGAATACATCAATTAACCATTTTGCATTTGCATCAATTCTTCTCTTGTGAAACGCAATATCGCCTGCAGTATACGTCCAATTGCCGTTATGTTTTTTAATCGGGATATCTTCTTCGGAATCTTTACCGTCATGCTTTCTCAATAAAGTTATTTCTTTCGTATCCCACTCGCCATCATACCCTTTAGGTGGTGGTAATACACCAATATAAATATTATCTTTCAACTGATCCACGGCGCTTTGCACCTCAGTTTGTTGCATTTCACGTTCAGAATGAATATTGTCGAATTCTACATTGATTCTTTTCAGATCTCGTATCGCCTCTTGCAACGACAAATTTAAAGCAAACTCACGCAAATTTTCTGGTTTTTGTTTCATCACTTCCTCTGCCCATTCGTTAATATATTCACCGTGATATCCATTAGCAGGCATCTGCACGTCCTGTCCTGATTTCTGAGCGATTCTAGTTTCAATAGATTGAACTAATAAGTCAATTTGATTCCCACTGTCATTTAATAAATATTCTCGAGAAACATCGCCTCCGCACCAAGATAGAAATCTGCATATTGTATCTCCAATAACTGCTAATCTGCCATGACCGATATGAACCGCGCCAGTCGGGTTAGGGTCTGTATGGTCTACGCTAATTTTGCAATTTAAATCCAATGTTCCGTAATTGTGCTTAATGCGCAATATTTCCACTAAGCATTTAATGAATATCTCGTTAGCTAAATGGAAATTCACAAAACCTGGTCCGTCTATCGTCGCAGATATACCTTCTGGAAGAGTGATTGCATCTAATATTTGTTTTGCATATTCTCGTGGATTTGGTTGTTTTAATGCAAAATTCGTACTTAAATGGCCAAAATTTGATGAAATTTCGATGTCAATTTTTGATTTTGTAATAGGCTCGAAAATATTTGATAATTGATTGCAAATTGCAGATAAATCTGACATTATTACAAATAATATATCACAATCAGGATATTACTGTCTGCGATAAATGACTATCTGAAACACGAGACACTGTTAATTTGTCTGTTTCTTGCGCTATATATATAGCTTCGTCTAACATGTTGTGCGCAACTTCAGTTACAGTTAGAGTTTTGTTGCTCCAGGAATTACTTAAATCACTTATTGACTGAAGCTTTGCATGGTCTGTTGTATTCTGATTGAGAATGCCTTGTATTTTTTGATGGATTAATTTTTCAGAATAAATTACAGAGCTCACTCTTTGAAATGTATTGCAATTTCTAAGTTTTAACGTTTGCACTATCTCTTCTTTGTTTTTATACGCTTCAGCTCCACCAAGCACAGCGACTGTTATTGAGGCTGCTGCCACTACAAGCCTGCAGCACATAATGCGCTTAGTATTATGTATTGTTACTTTCTTTAGCGCGTCGATGCCTTCTTGACGCCTGTATTCTTCTACTGCATCTCGTATTTCTGCAACTACACGCTCTGTGTTTATAATTGTACCGCGTCTTTCATGAGAGAATGACCGTGGTGCATCCACTGAACTGGGTCTTGGTGTGTGTGCATAGTCTTGAAATGCAACTGATAATCGCGCTGTATCTTCTGGATTTATCTCCGCAGCGTGTCGCCTACCCTCACGCACAGGACTTGTTGGGGCTAATGGGTCGATGGATTCAGATCGAACAGTAACAACACCGCTCCTACCTTTCAGCGCGGATCTTACTACTATGTCTCCTGGAGCGTTACTACCTACTCCTACAAAGGAATTTGATGCAATTGGGGGTGTCATTTCAATATCAGCATTGCGTTGACGTGCGCGATCATCACTAGAGATGCCATCGCTATCATGTAATCTATCGGAGCGCCCGCGTATGGTCTGACGCCTACAGCTAGAGTTGCTATTCGCAGGGCTGCTTGTTTGTTGATTGTTTACACCTGCGTCACTCGAATCAGGGTCTGTTGCAGCAAGATTTGCCTTAGTCGGTTGCCTAAAGAATGATTGTGCACTTGCACTTTGAGATAGCTTACCTGGTGCTCGTGTCGTCAATGTATGCGTGTCATTGCTATCCGTTTTTGCATCAATAACTTGCTCAGACGCAAGTAATTCGTGTGAAGTGGTATTGGTGTCCTTTGCCAATGGTGATTGATTGCTATCCGGTTTTGCATCAATAACTGACCCAGGTGCAAGTAATTCATGTGAAGTGGTACTAGTGTCTTTTGCCAATGGTGATTGATTGTTGTCCGGTTTTGCATCAATAACTGTCTCAGGCGCAAGCGATGCATGTGAAGTGGTGCTAGTGTCTTTTGCCAATGGTGATTGATTGCTATCCGGTTTTGCATTAATAATTTGCTCAGACGCAAGCGACGCATGTGAAGTGGTATTGGTGTCTTTTGTCAACGGTGATTGATTGTCTTGATCTGGGGCTATGGATGACAATGCAAATAACAGTATATTGATTTTTATCTTAAATGACATATCTGTAATACGATATACCAACCAGGTAAATAAATTATTACTTAACACAAACCCTGCAGCACATATGGACAATTAACGCAAACAGCGCAGTGAGTCACGCAATACGTCATGCCTGCAATTGTGCATGTAGTTATTGGGATTCTGAGCACGACATTTAACATATTCATTCGTATAGATTCTTCATTTGTTCGAATATCATCAAAACAACGCGCAGGCGCACATGTCATTGATACTCCTTGTATACGTTCTTCAGTTTCTCTGAGCATTATTCCGCATTCATCACGAGTACAACAGCACCACGGAGCCTTCGCAGTCGTTTTATTATGATGTGGTTTTTTAGTGTTATAACATTGAAAGCAACACAAGATGCGTGTGCTTAAACACTCTGCGCAACAAGGGTATATACGGCTTGAGCTAATACATTTAATGCATTCCTGTGGTAAGTAACACAGTCCCGTTCCTGTAGAACAGGAGCAATTTTGACATTGATTAGCACAGCTATACATATCATATGTGTAGTAACCAGCTCCGCTCACACAAACCCAAGTATTGCGCACTATCGCAGTTACAATCCTTTCTTCAAGTTCCTTAGTGACATCACCTGTCATAACCTCTTGTTTTGGTGCGTCACGGGATGGATTTGATATTTCCTCTGCCAGTCCCCACCAATCACAATCCGATTTCAGCGCGGCGTGCTTTAGTGTTGGATTCTTGTCTAGGTATGTTGCGATCTGATATGTTATATCTGAATATTTTATAAGAACTGCAACAATTGCTTGTCGGTGTTCATCCATATTGTAATTTTTGTTATCTCGCTTGTCTTTTTCTATTTTCATAAGAGCGTCAATGGGATTTATACTTATCGCTCCCATTTCAATAGATCTTTCTGCGTCACTTGGGGCTTCACTTATTAACAATGCGCGCGCAGGACCTGTAGGTGAGTATACGCACATCATTAACGAGAACATTAAAGCTTTCATTATATTAATTGTTATGCCTTACAAGTAAAAGATTTACTACCCAGAATAGGACTTGAACCTACACAAGCAATGCTTACTAGCATCTGAAGCTAGCGCGTCTACCATTTCGCCATCTGGGTATGTAAATAATGTTAATATTTTTCACTGTAAAAGTCACTGACACATATAGTTTCATTGCTGTCAGTATTTCTTTCACTATGTCAAAATGATATAATTCACTTAAATATGACTCGTAGTAATGACTCCGCTAGCAACAAAAGCAAGAACTATACACTACTACCACACACATCATTTCCTGCAAATCTTCAACTAGAATCTACCTTAATGACATGGAAAGAGAAAGCAAATCAAGAGCTTTTTGTTACTCATGATGGTCCGACTTATACAAACGGACCTGCTCATATGGGTCACGCATTAAACCGTATACAAAAAGATTTCATTAACAGACGTGAATACCAAAAAGGTAAAAACGTCTCGTATATCCCTGGATTTGATTGCCATGGGCTGCCTATTGAAACCGGTGTAATGAAAGAGTCTGATACCAAAAATATGACCGCACGCGAATTCCGTGGAAAATGCCGAGATTATGCACAAAAATGGATTGACGTGCAAACCGCTAATTTCATTTCTTACGGCATAAGGGGTTATGGTATTGATCAATACAGCACTATGGATCATAAAAGCGAAATGACAATTGTCAAAAACTTTTTCAAGATTGTCAAATCAGGCCTTGTGTATCGTGCAAAAAAACCAATTTGGTGGTCTTGTTCAGAGCAGACCAGTTTAGCAGAAGCTGAAGTTGAGTATTTATCAAAAGAGTCCACTGCAATTTATGTCAAGTTTCCCATTGTAAATTCTAAGCACAGCGTGATCATTTGGACTACAACGCCGTGGACATTATTTGCAAACGAAGCGGTCGCTGTTGCTCAAGATGAAGAATATTCTTTAGTAGAAATTGCAAACATCACAGCGTGGATTGCAACATCTTTATTGTCAAATGCAAGTGAACATTTAGGTGAATATCGTGTTTTAGAGACACAGCAAGGAAAGGAATTGATTGGTTTAAAGTTAATCAATCCAATAAAAAAAGAGGTGCAAATCTTCCATGGGGATTTCGTTACAACAGAAGATGGTACAGGTTTGGTTCATATTGCTCCAGGGCATGGTCCAGATGACTTTATCTTAGGAAAGCAAAATGGATTGCCTGTTACAGATTCCATTGACCCGTACGGAGTTGTGCTGAACTTGCCAAATGTCAAATTTACTGACGACAAAGCTATTTGTTTGCATTTTCAAGATTTAATCTTGCACCAAGAACAATTCACGCACAATTATCCATGTTCTTGGAGATCAAAAAAACCGCTAGTGTATCGCTCTGTTTACCAATGGTTTATTGGGGTAGAAAAATTAGTACCGTTGGCAATCAAGGCAATTGATAAGGTTCAATGGTATCCGGCTAAATCAATTAATCGCATCAAAGGAATGGTTCAAAGGCGTCCAGATTGGTGTATTTCACGGCAAAGACGCTGGGGCGTGCCAATGGCAATCTTTTATAATCCAGACACAAATGAAATCCGCACCGATCTTATAGATCAAACACAAGAATTTCTTGAGCAAAATGGATGCGACGCTTGGTTCGAGCAAGCAGACAAGATGTTTCCAGGCACAACGCCTGTGATGGACATTCTTGATGTATGGATTGAATCTGGTCTGTCCAGTCGGATTGTACAATCACAAAATGCTCAATTCACCATTCCTGCAGATGTGTATTTAGAAGGTTCTGATCAACACAGAGCTTGGTTTCAAGCCACATTGATGTTAAATTGCGCATTGCATTGGACCGATCCTAACGAACCTGAATTACCATACAAAAAGGTCGTGACTCATGGGTTTATATTAGACGCTAAAGGTCAAAAGATGTCTAAATCCCTCGGAAACGTCATTGATCCGGATTCAATACCAAATAAGGACGTGTTGCGTTTGGCTCTATTAACGGTTTCTTGTGAAGATGATGTCAAATTTGGCAAAGAAAGTTTAAAGCGCACTCAAGACATCTTGGCACGATTCCGTTTAACTATGCGTTTTGCTTTAAGCAACATAACTAGCGAGGACAACTTAAAAAACGTGACTTTATTACCACTTGAACGCTGGATTTTAAGTTGCATGGCCAAGGTAAATGCGGAGTACACAGCGCACGCCGACAATCACCGAGTAGATCTTGCAATTAATGCAATTCACAAATTCTGCAACGAGGAGCTCTCTGCTTTTTACTTTGATATCAGAAAAGATTTATTGTACTGTAGTAATTCCTTACCCGGTAACAAGCAAAATCCTACACGACTTTCAGTAATCAAATGCTTGGATATTATATTTAATACACTGGTGCGTTGGTTGGTGCCTGTTACGCCTTTCACAGCAGAAGAGGCTTGGAATCATTATCTGCACAACAACAACGAATCAATACATGAATTGCCGCTTATAGAAGTGAACTACGATGAGCCAGAGCTTGAAATTCAATATGCTGCCGCAAAAGAAGTTCGTTCTGAGTTGTACAAAATACTCGAAGAATTGCGGAATCAAAAGATCATCAATGCAAGTCATGACGCTCAAGTTGTAGTCCCTATGTCACGTAAGGTGTTGTCAGAGGCGGAAATGCAAGAGTTATGCATGGTAACAAGTTTGAAATACTCGGAAAGCGCTACGGAAATAACTGCTAGCTTGCACCCTGGGGAAAGATGTCCAAGATGCAAAATGCGCCATCAAGATGGTGAAGTTTATTGCGCACGATGTTCTAAATTAGTTGCAGAGGCTCAAGTTTATTATGGTGAGTGACACGTGCGAAAGGCATTTAGTTGAAGAGCTTCGTGTATATGCATCTCGTAAAGGTGAATCGACTGAATCTAAAAGAAGTCGATCAATATAAAGCGCCGCACACACTTGAACGCTCTGGTCTAAACTGATGTTGCAACATGTGATTCTAATCTCAGTCATTCATTTGTGCAATTCTCTACAATAATAATGAGCAAAGTGCATACGCTGAATCGAGTTGCATTCTTAATACAAAACGCAAGATTATATAACGTTTAATAGTAGCAATTGTATGTGTTAACTTGGGAAACTTGGATTCGAACCAAGATCTCGCGAGCCAGAGTCGCGGGTTCTGCCGTTAAACTATTTCCCAGATAATAAAGTATACTTAACTTTTATACAAAACGCAATATTTGCTGCAAATAACTTGCTCAATAAACGTAACTGCGGATGTATGGTTTTTAATATCACTGATAGCATGAAATCTTTACAAAATACACTGGATTCGATTGTATTGATTAAACTGACAGATTTGACTTGCTCATCCTATACATATTTCAAAATACAAGCTGCTTGTATGATTTCAAACGTGTCTTTACTCTGTAAATTCTCATATAGAAATTCGTTGATTTTATTCAATATTCGACACACTGCCGATTTCAAGTAAACTTTGCGTGATATTTTGTTGGCGCAATCGATTAATCAAGCGCTGTGCAATTACAATAGATTCGTCGCAATTTTTCGCAGCTTGAGTCATTGATAACATTCGTTCAAGATTTTCAGCTTTTTTGGTTCGTGCGCACCACAGCAATATTTCAGCCATTAATAATGACGGTCCAAAAGAGCCAAGTTGGCAATCGTTTGTTTCTAAAAAATTACTGTCTTTTTCTATCTTGATATTATTTAACAGAGGTAACATATTTTTTATAACTGTCTGCCGATTATCTACAGTTAAAAATACCACTTGAGTAATTTGTTGTGAGTTAATTGATTTAATCATTTCTTTCACAAATTCATGCAACCAGTGTTTTTTGGGCTCTAAATTCGAATGTTCTGCATGTGACATCATATGCGCAAGTTTTTGTCCAAAAATAAATACCTGCTGTGCCTGCTGATTTTGTCGGTAATCTTGTATATGCGCAGCTAAACGTTGATTTAAACTCCCGCAAAAACCACGATCTCCACCAAAAACAACAAGTAATACATTCTCGTTATTCGGTTTGACCAAAAATTCATGCGGAATAAACTTAGAAGGTGTTGTATTTATCTTGCACAGCATCGCCTTGCGCATGGTCTCTGTGTATTGATCTAAATGATCTGTCAATATCTTTGATTGATAGTAAAACGCTGTTCCAAATGTTTTATTGGCAGACACTATCTTATGCAAGGTTACTAATGTTTTTCTCTTTTGAATTGCATTTATTAGAGTCATAATTTATTTATTCTCCTGTATTTTTTTTGCATGATACAGTTCAATAATTTCATTTAGTAATCTTTTAGCATCTTCACCTAACGCTTTTTCGTTCTTAATTGTTTGCAACAATTCCAATCCATGAGTTGTCAGAACTTCTACAAATTCTTTTGAAGACTTTTTTACTTCAGAGTCAAACGCGCCTAAATTAAATGCTTCAAACAGCGCGCATTGAGCTTCTGCTGAAACCGTTTCATGTGCGCATTGTAAGAATAAATCAGAGAGCCTTTGACCGTGTTCTAATCTTTTTGCATTTGATTCGCTGACTTCGCCACCTTTAGTAAATTCTTTCAATTCTCTCCATTGAGCCAAATACAGCTTTGTTGGTCCAGCTATCTTAGTTGTTGCTTTCCATTGACCTGCAGATCCAATACGACTCACTGAAAGTCCAAAATTAATTGCTGGTTTTACACCAGATTGAAATTCAGCAGAGTCTAAAAAGATTTGACCATCAGTGATCGAGATTACATTGGTTGGGATATATGCAGAAATATCACCAGCTTGCGTTTCTACAATTGGCAACGCAGTTAATGATCCACCATTTTGGATATTTGCAGCGCGTTCTAATAGGCTTGAATGCTGAAAGAATGTGTCTCCGGCAAAAGCTTCTCGTCCAGGAGATCTGCGCAATAATAAAGAAATCTGACGATATGCAATTGCATGTTTCCACAAATCGTCATATACAATTACAGCGTGTTCATTATTGTTCATAAAATATTCACCCATCGTGCATCCAGTTAACGGAGCAAGCACTTGCATCATTGCGGTGTCTGATGCAGAAGCAACAACAACTATGCAATTTGCCAATGCTCCAGTTTTTTCTAAAGTATCCACTAATCGTGAAACTGCAGACATTCTCTGTCCAATTGCAACATAAATACCAATGACACCAGATTGAATCTTGTGTTGATGGATTAAAGAGTCTAATGCAAGTGTAGTTTTTCCTGTGTTTCTATCTCCAATAATTAACTCTCGCTGACCGCGTCCGATTGGAATTAACATGTCTACACCTTTTATTCCAGTATGATATGGCTCTGAAATAGATTTTCGTGTGTTAATAGGCGCGGCATCTGCTTTGCATGGTGTGTATTCAACATTTACCAACGGACCTTTGCCGTCTATTGGATTACCAATTGCGTCCACTACTCTACCAAGTAAGCTTTTACCTACTGGAACTTTCAAACTCTCTTTGGTTTGTTTAACCACTTCACCAGCGCTTGCAAATACATTTGAACCAATTAACAAAGCAACGCATTCATTATATGAAATCACTTTCCAGACAATCGCTTTACGACCGTCCTCAAATTCAAGGCACTCGTTTATAGATACACTTGGTAACCCAGTAATAGTAATTATGCCATCTGAGCTAGACATTACCTTGCCAACATTTGATTTGACTGGTTTAGATTCTAAATTTTGCATCACTTTCTGTCTGAGCTCTTCTAAGAAACGGGTATTCATTTATATATTCTGATTATAGTCGATTCTACCCGATGGGAAAAGTTACCATTAATGATTGATGCAAAATACAAGCAAAATGCCTCGTTGTTCACGAAAAGCGTTAGACATGTATATATGACAACGCGTTATCATTGCATAGTCGGAACCCAGAAATGGTGTATTGCTGACCATTAACTGCGAGCAGCGGCACAGGCCTTGTAACACAAGTATCGTCGCAGAGTTTTGTGACATTCGCGAGATAACGTGCAGTAATCCTGTTTATATTTAATAGCCCTGGTTGTGCAGACCAGCAAATTGATAATTTCAATAAATCCTTGCATTGCTGAGTGGCATTTTTAAGAGAAGGTAACAGTCGTGCCATATAACTCCCTACACCATCTTGGGTGCTTGCATATTCTGCACTTGCGTAAAATTGACTTGGCAGACACGTGGTATCTGTATCTAGAAGCGCAATACAAGCGCGGGACGCATCTGGAGCGGATATGCATTCAATATTTTTTCCTGATGAATTCGGTACATCTGACAACTTGCAATGAGATCGATTTATAGCATCATGCATTGCTTTTGTTTTCCTTGAGCAAGTGGCATCGTGCGTACGTTCGCTAATTCCTACCGATACCATTAGAAATGTCATTAATGCAATCCCACCTAATATTTGAATACTTGGTACGCAGTTATCTTTGCCCCTTGTGACTGATCTGTGATCAACCGTAACACGACGCGCCATGCGAGTAGACTCGGGCAATACACGTGGTAATTCGATCCCGGTCCCTGTTCCTCCGTGACTGTCCAGAGAGTCGTTGCGATAGATTCTTGTGTGCGTGCCTCCTGTACTTCCGTTTTGCAATGGCAATAAAATAACCTCTACTCGCGTCGAGAGCGACTGATTGAACGTGGGCGTTGCGAGTATTCCGAAAAAAAGCAAAAATCTCATGTCATTATATACTACCACTATACAAGCAGATCATAATGTAATTATTGTCATCAAATTTATACTAAGATCGATTAGATTTAAACTGAGCAACATCTACAATTCGGTTAACATTAAGCCCTGTTAGAAAATCGCCGTCATGCGAAATGATGATTATAGCTCCAGGATATTCACTCAAAACTTGAATCATATGGTCTTTTGTTTCTAAATCAAGATTGTTCGTGACTTCATCCAAAATCAACAGTTTTGGAGTTTTAGCGGCAATGCATGCAAGATTAAGTCTTGCTTTTTCTCCTCCTGAAAGTATATTTACGAGGGCATCGACTTCTTCGTTTTTACGAAACAAGAATCGACCAAGGTGATATCTGGCTTCAGTGCAAGACCAATCTGGTACCAGATCTGATATCACTTGCAAGACCGACTGTTGAGGAGACAAGGTATCGTAATGTTGATCCAGATAACCGATATCGCCTCGTTTAACCACAGACCAATCACCAGTTTTATATACGCTTTCATCTCCAAGAATCGCTTTAAGCAAGGTGGATTTACCGCTGCCATTTGCTCCTGCGATAACAATGCGTTCTCCACCGTTTAGATGTAAATTTACATTCGACAATAGCTGCTTATCTTTGCTGTAACCCACAGATGCATCTAGCACATTTACAAGAGTTGCTTTTGATATCTGGGAGCTGTTAATAGAGAATTTTGGCACAATTACTTCAGGTAGGCGCAGATCTGCTAATGCTGCATTTAACTCAGATTTACACTTGTCAATTGCAGCTTTTTTGCGCCCGGTTGTTTCTTCCGCTTTTGTAGCTTTGGCCGCACTAATCACGCTTGGCCACTTCTTCTCAGCAATGCTCTTTTTACCCTTAGCCTTACTAGTAGCGGCGCGTTCTTGCTCTTGCATCAATTTACTATGTGTGTCTTTTTTTTGTCGCTCTAATAAATCTAACTTGCTTTCAATCGCCGCTCGTTTTAATTTCATCTCACGAATATAATCATCATAATTGCCAGTAAATACATGTATTTCGCCATTATCAATGTGCCATAAGGTATCTATGCAATTCTGTAATAATCCTTTGTCATGAGACACAACAATTAATGTGCCGGGATAATATTGCAACATGCGTATTAAACTTTTGTAATTAGATGAGTCTAAATGATTTGTTGGTTCGTCAAGGAGCAAGATATCCGGGTCTACACTTAAAACTTTCGTTATCGCTTTGTTTAAACGTTGGCCACCACTTAAATCTGCATTATCATTGATGATTTGCGGTACATAACCAACAAACGCATTGTCGTGACAGCGCTCGACTATCATTTTCAATAAAGTAGATTTACCACTGCCGTTTCTCCCAATAATTCCAATACGACTGCCGTAAGTAATTTGATAATTAAAGCCCTCAAAGCGTGTCTTGTGTGGAAAAACCATTTCAAACTCGTTAAGTTGAATGGGTTTATGCATAGTACCTTCATAACCTCAGCGCTACGATTGTACTATAATATATAACTTTCTTCATACTAAGTGTAATTATATATTCAAGGGGGGGTATACACATAGTGTTACTATGTTATTGAGCTATAGATTGAAATGAACCTCTTAAATACTGTTTTGAGGCGCTCTCTAATAAATCAGCAGTAGCATTTAAGCTTTGAGCTACAGTGGTGGTGCTCAAAGATACGTTATGCGCGTTGGTTGTAGTAGCATTTGAGGAAATATTAGACATTGCTTCGGTAGTGGTCTCATACGACACAACAGGATCTGTTGATTGACCTTCTTTCTGTTCAGCCCGAGCCAACCAATAAGTTACGCCAATTAAACCTGATGCTATCAATGCAGTTACAGCAAGCACGCATCTCTTGCCCGATTTTACATTCGGTGAAGAAGGCATACCATTGTATTGACCCTCTGATTCATCTACAGAAAAACTGTCATGCCGACCATTCTGCATACAATTAATACCGGTTGCTAACATCGCGCACATGAGTTTAGTGAACTTCATGTATCAATATTAACGCAAATTACTTATTACGTAACCATGTAAATTCAGAAATTATTAATCGTGTATTGCGTCACAATTCAGTTGCCTTACATCCAATTCAATGGATTGCAGCAGGTCACAGCGCATATAACGCATAAATATACTGGTGACAATACAGCAGAACAGTTAGAAATGCAATTTTCACAAGAATTCGACTGATTTGTGTCTTGATTGTTGCTATTTGGCATTTCTATCTCTAGTGGTAAAAGCTCTCTAACGTTAGATTCATTTACTATATGACCCTGCTGTTGTCGAGCAAATGCCTGATCCTGCTGTTGTCGAGCAAAGACCTGATCCTGTTGTCGTTGGTAATGCAATGCATGATCCTGTTGGTGGGAAAATATAGCATTTCTTTGCCCAGTCTGCGAATGAAGAGAGTCTTGAGTGAGTTGCGCACCAGGAGCGCCAGGAGCGTGTATATTGTCTGGTTTGCTGAATTCTCGATCATAATTGTAATCCACGCTGCTATCGCTGCTATTCACGAGGCTACCACTGCTGTCCAAGCTAGAAGTAGAACCTGGTGCAATTAATCCATAAGTGCACAAAACAATGACTGCTGTTCTTATTAATCTCATATTCATTCAATTGTAACTTACGCATCAAATAGTCTGAAACAATAATGGAATAGAAAATTTACTCTTTAACGAAACTTGCAATCACTATATGCGATATATTACATTAATCAATCATATGTTAACCGTTGGCGTGAAGACGCTATACACATCTCAGGTAATAAATTAATACAAATCTCTTAGACTGCGACACCACGCTTCTGTATTGTTACATGCAGCTCGCAAGTAATACACTACTCGCGCACATGGGTCTTTTGGTTCCTCAGGTTCTTCAATAACATCTTCAGGCTCTGGTGTTGTGTTAAAAGCCCAGCTGAACACAGCGCTATCTGTTTCGCTAAACTTTACCGACTGAAGCGGCGGCGGAGCCAGTGTAACCTGAAGGGTCAAAAGGCTTATCATGAGTAAGTTAAACTTCATCAATATATTCTTCAATATAATATGTAATAAGTGTGCGCAAATATTTACACTTTTTTAAATGAATTATAGAGATACAACCTGTTTCCTTGGTGCGAAGCACAATCCCCTACTCCCGCGATTATGAAGCAACTTCTTGCACAGCGCTTGTCTTGTTAACAATCTTTTTCGACAAACACATGCCCTGATCTGGGTCATTAAAAGCGTTAACATGTGCTAACAAAGGGGACATTATTTGTGACAATTCTTCTTGAGTGCAATTGAATAAATTATCTGTGTATTTTCTCAATGATTTACACGTAACTGACGACGGTAATAACGCATTGCGATTTATCTCGCGAATACCCGGGGATACCTTGACCATCGCATCTGCAATTATAAGAAAGAATACAGTCTGAATAGTGTTATGCTTTGCGATATTAATTTGGCGACTGAAATATTCATTATAAGTTTTTGGATAATCATAAACCGCCTGCTTAAATGTCACTGTAGTGCAATTCTCTGTAACTTGCTCGATTTTTGTAATGGCAATTGGACAAGAACTGGACCATGTGCGTTTCTTTAATTCAGATTCAATTTGATTGATCTGCGTTAGCGCATTAAGTAATCTCTCAATTATTTCTGCGATACCAATCTCTTTCAGCTGTGATTCATCCGTGACATTTGGAATGGCTGTTCTGAGTAGCCTGCGAATAAACGGACCTGCTGGCATACCGTCAAACGCAGCCCCAGGTTCTGTAGCGTTCTTAGTATGCTCGAATAATACAGCACTAGACTCATTATGATGTAACCGTTTAATTAACATTTGTATCGACGTATGCAATGACACGCTGGAATCAATTTTTCCTAAAATCCACTCTAAATCTGCACGTGGATCTAAATCACATTTATTATTACCCCCATGTACCTGATATGATAAAGTGAATTGCGGTTTTTCCGGAGTTGGGTATTCAAAAATATTCGACTTATCAAACATTGGTCCTTGAGCACCTGTTGCTAGAAGAGCTTTGCTGTACTCGTCCCCGCAATAATCAATACTAAAATTGACATGTGGGTCATTCACTATCTGCAAGCGTTCTTCTGAGGACCTCAAGCGATCAACATCATGCTCTAGCATTGCCGTGTTTGGTTGGTAATACAACACTGGCACCCCATCGTCGTAATACATCTGCTGATCTAGTGATAAATCTTCATGACTTGATTTGTCAAATGTTCGCGATAATCCAAGTTCAATCAACCGCGTTGGCGAGCTTGCTGCAATCTTAATTACATCTGACCATGTTTGTACAGGACCAGCGTACAGTGCGGTATTTTCACTATAATATCTTTGCAAGAGAGTATCTGAATTTTTCGCATTATATACATTGGGAGAATGCGGGATCAATGTTAAGATTTCTTTCATTGGTCGTTCGTGTAAGATGAGCCCAGTATTGTCTATAATCCTACAAGACAGAATCAAGATTATATCAAACACCTCGCTAGTCGGAGATTCAGTCGAAAGTATCATGGCTATCGGTCTCTTGCAATCGTTGTTTATACAAAAGGTATAGCAAGTGTCAGATAACTTGGCCTTAGTGTCTTGAATAGCTGCACGATAATCATCCTGCAACATATTTTCAATCCTTGATATTATGCATTGTAATGTATTAATGTTAGTAATTTTACTACCTCTTGGCTTGCACTCCTCTGGTTGAGTTCCAAATTCCAACTGCGCAACATTTAATTTATTCAATGATTCCAAGACATTTTGAATCTCAGGCTTGCATAGATAATAACTACTACCGGGCCAAACGCACCTGATCTTTTCTATTTGAGTAAAAATATCCCACCATTTTGTCTTTGGATCTGGTTGGTTCGAAATATCATAAAACGCTTCATGCCCTGGCAATTGAAACGTGCCTCGTTCGGTGTCTCTTACAATACCTTGCTCTGAAAAGACTTGATTGTTCAAGATATATGTCTTACCTGTAGGCACCGCGCTGCGTAATAATGTGTTCGCACTGCTATTACCAATTGAAACGCCATATTGCCTCAAGGGAAAGGGAAAGGCCATAATCGCGATAGCCATTCCACTTAATGCTGAGATCCGTTTGCAAGTATAGCGCTCTGCGTGTGTCTCCCGAACTGGCGCGTAACTTCCTGCTATATTAGACGCAAGAAGCAGTCCAGACCAGAGGTGTTTGTTCATATAACAAGAATACAAGTAAAAAGTCAAAACTTTATAAATGCTATCTTCGAATCATCGCTTTAAACGATTATCGATGAAGTGTCTTCTTCTTTATTTAGTTGTACAGGCGCGAGCTTCTCAATGACTTCTGCGTTTCCTTTGCCGTAATATTGAGCAAGTTGCGCTTCAGTGCATTGTGTAGTTAATTTACTATGCATGTCTACTCCGATGATATTTGCAAGTATGTATGGAGTATTCCAGCTTCTCGGCACACAGGTAACATCCTTAAAAATCGGATCTAGTTTTTCAAAAAGATTACCAGATTTTGGGTATGCTTTTGCGTATGCCTTATATATCTTGCGCGCATTTTGCTCGGAAGTTTTAGCGTCGTCATGCTCTACATCTAAATCTTTAAGCGTAGAGAAGTTTAACTTTTTGATTGATAACCCCAAATCAAAGACAATATGATGCATGTGATGTAACAACATATGTTGCGCAAGTAAACTCATTGCTGGATTTGTAAATCTCATCATGAATTCTTTGTAATAATAATATGAAGCGCGTGGCAACACTTGCACTTCATATGGTCTGCGATGTTTCTCCTTATACATTTCGTTAGAGTCAGCCATAATTCCGTAGCATACCCGCGTACCTCGGCTCGACCAGACACCCAGATCGTAGTTGTCCCATGTATGACCTGTGACCTTTGATAGGTATACCGGGCATTTTAGCAACTTATTCTTGGAGTCTTCTGCTTCGTTTATATCAAGATGAATTTCTGCAACTTTCTCCAGGATTCTAGGGTACCTATCGATTAAATCGCCAGTAAATTTCAGTATGGACTTACTCGAATCAAAGGCGCTTTTGAATTGACTCAAATCAAAAGCTATATTGTAATCACCGCCTTTAAATAATCCATTTACAGCAATTTCACGTACAAAAGGACCTAAACCTAACGAAGTTAAACCGACAATATCCCGGGTAAATTTATCTACAGACGGTCCATTGACGTTCGGTCCACGCGGAACTTTTACATTGCTTCCCCGCTGAGGGCACCTTTCACCCTGTGTCATCGACCCCGCATACATTTTCTCCCAATTCAGAAAAGCGTACGAAGCGTATTCCTTAGGTAACTGCCCTTTTTCATACAGTTCTTTTGTGAACCTTTCGCAATTCATCTGAAAATTCTTCGCTGCCCTGTTCTGTTGATTACTATAATCCCAATCCTCTGTTATTACTGTTTTTTCATATAGATTATACGGTCCAAATGAGTGATCTGCATTCGTACTTAGAACCATTTTATCACCATTATTATACGTATAACCCACTTGTTCAGATGTGGTAGATTGCTTGTCCCAAGTTGCTAACATTTTTCGAGCAGCAGAAGGAGTGTACACACTACCCGAAGAGCCCTTCAAAGCAAGAGTGTTAATCTCAGGAACCTCTGTAAAGCCAGCACCAAATGTACCTTGTGTACCACGGGTCGCGTCTAAGTTTGCGTCCGCAATGTACCCTGCTCCTAATGCTACATAATTTGCAACGCTTACTCGTGCTGCTTTTTGTAGTTCTGCAGCAATTGCGCGATTAGACGTGCCGTGATTACTTAACAATCTAATGCGCTCTGGGATGCTAGAAGTTCTACCAAGATTATCATTACACGACGAAAGATATAAGGAATCAGCAGAGACATGATCTGTTAGTCCAATACAATCTTTACCTTTGGCTACCGATGGCATTTCCGGCGCTGAAGCACCAGTGTAACAACTTGCCTCGTAACATGTTAATAACCCAGTGAGCAATGCATCATGAAGCTTTGCGCAAATGTTCTGCCCGTGATCTTTTCCTTGTGGTAATGGTGCTAAATCTATGCAATGCCTCTCGTTAGAGAAGAAACGCTCGATGGTATACATCTGATTTGTGTTAAACAAATTCTTTGTATATGTCACCAATTCATTCAATCCAGGCATATCCTCTCCTTCACTGCAAGATGGTAATAACTGATGTTGTTGAGCGTTGTTTAATGTAACGCTTGCAGGATTCACATCACACAACTCCATTGGCAATGCATTTCGAATTGAGTTGATCCAACTACCAACATCATTGCTTAGAGGATTGTTCACACTCTCTTTAATTAACTGTTCTAGCTTTTCTTTGATGGTGATAATTTTATTTAAACCACTGTCAAAAATCTTATGAGTTAAATACGCCGCAGGTAATTTATTCATTTGAGCAATTAATGCACTCTCGAAAAGAACCTTGCAATCTGCAAAAAACGGCGCATTTACAGCTTGTGGAGACGTCATACATGATAAAGGTCTTTCAAATAAACCTTTGTTCATACAACCTGCTGTTATTTGCTCCTTCCATTTGTCTATATAATACTGAGGAAAATTACTCCAATCACCTTGCGCGTTATTGGTTTGATATTTATCTCGTGCAGCATTGATTTCTTCTGAACTTGGTATTTGCATCGCATCTTGACATGATTTAGAGCTGTAAATACCAGAGTCTGATTTGGGTTGTTGATCGGTCATGAGCGCTGCCATATTATCTGTACAAACTGCTGCGCTTCTCCTTAAAGGACCGCTAGAAACAGTATCAGTACAAGCGATATTTGCAAACGCTGTGGCATTATCTTGACCTAAGCAAAATCGATCTGGGAGATACTGTCTTGCTTCATTCAATCTTTGACTTAATCCAATACATTCCTTGCCTTTGTCAATAATGATTAAGCTGGGCCTGAGTGCTGCGTCTAAAGATTTTAGCTCCTCTGTGGTCAGATCAATATTTAATTCGTCATGTAAAGCCTTCTGCTCATTTTGATACCAAGCATTACAAGACTGTATAAGATTTTTCCATTTTGGATATTTAGCATTAATCGCTTCTTGCGCACTGCCTGTCACACAAGATTGCGGTGTTCCTGCATTGCACATTTCTCTTACTCTTTCTGCCCATGTATCAACAAGTCCTGAAAGTTGAGTCTTGGAATTAAAGCTTGTACCAGTGATGTAACTGGTCAAATCTGCTGATAACGCGTTTTGACACATACCGCTCAAGGCCCGAGATGATTGAAGCGCGTCGCGTACTGCTTCGTGCTCATTGCTGGCGTCTTGCAATCGCTTATTAGGAGCAGTTATGTTCCAACCAAAAGTACTAATATGAGTGATATACGCACGCACACCACTTTGCACACCTTTGTTTGTTTCGCAAGTCAATATCTCTAATTCTGCTGCGATTTTATCGAAAAGCACTTGAAGAGAATCTTGCGCACATGATGCCGTTGCACTTACATTGGCTTGATTGCATCCTAAACTAGCAAGATTGCCATTTAATTGCTCAAGATTCTTTGCAAGATCACATGAAGGCGGAGGTGTTGTGGGTACTGTAATTGCCGGAGCAACAGTTGTCGTTTGATTGCACTGACCAACTGGCGCAAAGTTATCTCTACCATTGCATGCCCAGCTGATTGAAGATGTATCTTGATCCGAAATACAAATCTTTGACTGTAAATTGTGTTCTGTGATTTTAGCACGAACCCACTGAGCCCACCCTGTTAAGCGTTCGCATTCTTTGCCTGCTTGTATCGGATAGTATTGCTCAGATTCTACAAGAATCGCATTCAATTTATCTTGAGTTTCCTGATCTGCACCTTTAAACATTTTCTGTACGTTCTGAATAATGGTCGCTCTAGTGCTATAACATGCTTGAATAAGCCCTTTATATCCCTCAGGGAATTGCGCTCGTACATTATCTGTAATGCATGATTGTCCGCAATTCTTTGCGATATTAGCTTGCCATTCTGCTTCGTGAGTTTTAACATTCTTATCAATAAATACATTTGTTGTCATTAAATCAAAGAAAGCGCTATCATCGGTGATTGTACTGCTACATCCAGACTGTAATGCAGTTGTTTGCGCTGATAATCCTTGTAATGATTCGCGTGATTTTAGAACCCTGCGCAGTCCATTGTCTGGCATTTGCACACCAGTGCTAAGATCTGTAATATACTCACCTTGTTCGTTTAAAAATTTACTCACTTCCCTTGCGAAAACAGACCATACACGTGCCTCGCACTGTATTGCCTCCAATCGTTTTGAAAGCTCTGCTTCTGTCGCTTGAATCTCATCGCGCGAGCAAGACTTAGGGTCTGCAACCGACAGATCTTCGTAACCAGAACACGCTTCAGCGTTAACTTCCTTCAATTGACCTATATTCACTGCAAGCGCTTCGAGAAGTTGGGTTGCAGTACATTTTTTTGGCTCGGGCGTAGATGTTGTTGTAGAGCTTGTTGCTGTGGAGCCACGCTTATCAAGATCTGCATTTGCATCATTATCATTTTGCGAGTTCTGATAGAAAATAATTCCACCCGTAACTAAAGCACAGGCACCTGTAAGCGCCCATAAACTTTTGGACACTGGTGAACACATTCCTTTGCGCGTAGCTGCCCTCCTGTCATTTTCATTACTTGCATTCTGCGTAGTTTGAGCAGGTTGTGCTGCAGGACTTGGTGCTGCACCATTTGACGCAGACGCTCCGTTTGCACTTGATGAAGCTGGTTTAACAGTAGCTTTTACCGGAAATGCACCAATGCCGCTTTCATTCAGAATGTCTTGATGTAAAGCTGTTTCTTTGATACATTTTGCTGTTAATCGTTCCAAAAACTGCGCGCGCTCTTTCATTATCAATTTTCGTGCATCTTGAACTCTACCAAGGTCACCAAGATCCGTGAGCTTAATATTAATAACATTGACACTGTCTTTCTGAGGTTCTTCGCTAAATGAAATCTTTGCGTTATTCTGCTGAGAAACACATACAGACAATAATTGCGCCACACCATTTAAAAAGAAAAACTTTTCTTGTTCTGATTGATCCAACTCAGCTGTGATTGCATCGTGCCAAATACTTGGTTTCGTTTGCAGGTTCATTTGCTCTAACTTGTTGTAATATGCGCTAAGATCTGATTTACTATTAAGGTTTGTGACAAAGTCTTTTATAAAACCTATTGGTTTGTCCCCATTCTTCTTCATTCCTAATACCTGCAATACATATTTGATGTTCCGTGTAGACTGCATAAAATACTGAGTAAACGCTTCTGTCTTTGGATACACCTTAACAGGTTGAAGTGCTCCGTCCTCAATAAATAGCTGAAGTAAAGTTGCACTCACCGCATCTTGATTCTGCTGATTGTTTGTACTGCTTAATTCAACTTCTTGATTTTGTTTAGGTGGCGCGATTATTACATTTGCTGTGCAAAGCACCAACAACATGACCGCTGTGACGTTTCTTTTCATACAAGAGTGATATTACTGATATTTGATATGTATTTCATTATGAATATTAAGACATTGGTGATTTTTTGCAAAAATTCTATATTTCAATGAGTAATTCTAATAAAGAACGCGGTATATTGAGTGCAAATTGCTATTTGCGCCCATTTAGGAAGTGATTGCTTGTTGATTTGTATTGAGCAGTTCTGATAATTCTTCTGCGATTGCTGGATTGGCCCTTACACAACCTTCCACCAAAGAGTTATTTACCATGAACGCTTCGAGATATCTTTGCGCTGTATTATGCGCATTACTGAACGATTTAGAGTTACTTTGTTCAGGAGAGATGTACTTAATATCTGTAAAACCTGCATTACATTTCTTCTCAATATTCCAAAGCATTGTTGATACAATTCTTTGCCACAAACCGTCTTCTTTGTATATGTTGTGCAGCATAAACTTGCTATCTGCTTGTACATATCCGGCGCATGGATTTTCAAATACAGTATTATCTTTACAAGACGCGTTGCAAATAACGAGCGCATGTGCGTTTGATTCAAACAATGCTGAACTTTCCATCATAGGGCGCAATGCCTTTGTGTTTGCTGTAAATGTACCATTGTAAAGAGTAAAAAAATCTCCAAACAAAGCTGGATTGAGCAAATGCCCCTGCGCAAGCGTTGTGTCTTTGTCCGCTGTTTGAGCTTCTACACAACTATACTGAGACCATTCTCTCTTGTCAGATTTAGCACATTCAGCACCAATCATCATTTGCTCCATACTTATGTTGTAACTGCCCAAAACACCGTTTATCTTAGCTGGTACTGCAACTTCTGAATCGTTGAACGCAGAATGCATTGCAGGACACTGGATGCCACTTTGCCAATTCCACATTGGGTCTGCTAACGTAACCGCTAACGACTGGTGATCAGTCTGGTTAATTGCTAATTGCATTAAATATTGCCATGAATGCAATTGTTCCGTCGCAGATGTTGTGGTAATCGAGGCATTTGAATCGTTTGAATCATTTGAATCATTTGCGTCAATTATTAATGCAGGTGTAGAATTATCCGCTTGCTGCAATACTTGACTGAGTCTATACACGAATACAGTACAAGCAAAAACAACAAGTCCCGCTGTAGGAAGAACTACGCATGCCGCACTCGAGCAAGCCTTCTTCTGCGTATTCTGTCTAATGCAAGCTTTAATCTGCTTTCGCACCAAATCAAGATTTGTGTGATCTGATCTTATAGCGTTGTAATTCATCCTCTCTTTCAAAGTGAGCGTTAAAGCGTCTAATGATTTCAGATTTTTTAGCGACATGGATTGTACCAGGGAAAGCTGAGTCCATGTCCGAGTTTTGCAACAGCTTCGTTGAGATTCGAAAGCCTCGAGTAAAATCTTGTTAGCAGCGTGATTTACAAGCGGATGGTAAGCGTTATCTTTAACGCACGATGCAAACATTTCATCCATTTTTTTACTTCCCCCATCGGCAGTCACAATATATTCATTGGCTTTATCCGGTGCCGATTTGCATTCACCTTTCAACAACATCTCTTGAATGCTCTTTGCAATTTCGTCTTGCGCATTTTTGCTGTTTTTGATCGCTGGTACTGCGTGAAACAAGAGATCTTGAATAAATTCAGGAATCATAACCTTGCCGACACCTTCTCCCATGTCTAAAATAATTTCATTACCATAGAACTCTGGATCTAGCCTCTCTAAATCATAATAAACAAGCATACGACTCATCGCGATGATCATATCGTCATGCTCTTTGGTTTGTTCTTGTCGAATACATGCATCCGTTAATCTTTGAATCCCATCGTTAGATTGATCTTGTGTTTTACACCATTCCTTTACGCGAGCTATCTCTTTAAAGGTCAATAAGTGCGTAACAGACTTAAGATAACTACAATCATCGTCCGTAACTAAGTTCGATTTTGACAAGACAGAGTGCAATCTTTTTAACAATGGAGAAATCTGCTGCGCTGTGCAAATATCGGGTGTCATTCCATATAAATACAAATACGAAACACGCTTGTTGCCATTTGGCACCGCTGACTTATTAGTATCGGTGATTTCTATCTCGAACGAGCCAGGCACAGCATGTGTATAATGACACGCACCTAATGCTGCGCACAAAGCTAAATAACCCTTCCTTTTTATCATATCTAATGTAATTAATAATACCTTTGGCTTAGCAACGCAAACATCAAATAAATAAAAATTTTATCATGTTAAAATAATTCTATACGCGCTTGTAGCTCAACGGATAGAGCGTTGCCCTCCGAAGGCAAAGGTTGTAGGTTCGAGTCCTATCAAGTGCACCATTCAACTTCACAAAGTGCTAAACTGTAAAATAAATGTTACGTTTGATAATCATGATGTCTATCGGATTGATTTCATATCTGTTTATTCAAAAATCAGATAAAAGCACAATTACACTAAAATGTTACAACGACTACTTGCCTGCAACCATCTTACAAAAATTCCACGAAGAATATGGCATCAGGGTAATTTGCGATGAAGACGAAGATAACGCAGCAATCTTTAATATGTTAATTGGAAATGTGAAGCACGATATTGTTAATTGCCCGCTACACCCGAACCCTTTAATTAAATCTGCATACGATCTTGGTTTGATCCATCCACTGCCCAGTGAAATGCGCTCATTAATCCCTTATCGCACTCCTCATGCATTGGTGTGCAGCAATGACAATCAAATACTTGCAATGCCATGGATGTTTGGTAGTGTGAATCTCGTGTATAACACGCAAAAGGTCGAGCAGATACTTGGTTTTATTCCTGACGACCCAATGGATTTAATTTTCAATGCAGAAATTGTCCAGCAATTATACAACGCAGGAATTTCAATTACCATATTGGATTCTCCGTTAGAAGTAGTTTATAGCTATATGTTGTACAGTGGTATAAAAATCGAGGAATACTCTCCTGAAGAATTAAAGTTTGTGAAAAAGAAGTTATGTAAATTGGAAAAATATTTTAACTTTAGCACCTTAAACTATGTTGCTGCTCTGCAAAATGAATCCACAGATATCGTATTAGGATGGAGTGATTTACTGCACACCGGAATCAATGGCAATCCAAATTACGTTCTGTACAAACCACCGCAATATATCATATGGATTGATGGGTTCATTATCCCTCGTAAAAGTGGCAAGGATTATAAAAAATCTGAATTGTTCTTAACGTTTCTTGCTCGTCCAGACAACCTTGCAGAGCTCATCGCATTTAGAAAACTTGACAAATGCATTAATATAGAACGAGCTAGATACAATACTAAATATAACCTAGATAATTATTTCGATATGCACCGGTTTTGGCTTGGTCTAAAAATGAAAAAGCAATATTATTGATTTTCTGCGTACGTCAACGATCTGACCGATTAAACATAACCTAGATAATTATTTCGATATTTACCGGTTTTGGCTTGGTCTAAAAATGAAAAAGCAATATTATTGATTTTCTTCGTACGTCAACGATCTGACCGATTAAACAACGCTAGCAAAAACATCGCCCAACAGATAATTAATGCATTTACACTGGTAATGCACACTCGAAACGCTGAGTTTTGATATTTGTACTATTGATCTTCTTCAATACTTCTCCACATTTGACTGACCATTGGCGCTATGCACGTTTGTATTAACGCCCATATAAATACACCATATGCAATCCAAGAATCCTGAGAATTAAACAACGCTAGCAAAAACATCGCCCAACAGATAATTAATGACGCTGCACTAGTAATATGCACTCGGAACGATGAGCTTTGATATCTGTATAAACCCACTAAACAAGTAAGATATCCAAACGCAATTATCGTGTACAGCGCTATCATAATTTGAGTATATACTTTATGAGTTTATTATTAATTGATGAGTCGTGCTCAGTGTTGTTCTGGCATTTATATGAATACGCGCGATTACAGGCAACAATATCCTTGCGCAACTTCACGCATCTTCAAACAAGCTAATAACAACTTGTAGCACAGGAAATCACACCACACTCTTTGCTTGCGTGCTTTTCTTAACCAAGGTAATGTTTATATCTGGCTTCTCTAAGTGGTTATAAATTACTAAGCAAGTGCCAAGCCAAAAACACGCTCTGGTTAAGTGAGCTCGAGCTGCTTATGTATAGGACTGATTGATTCAATCGATCAGTAAGCGTATAATATTATTATGAATAGATATAAGTTAATTTTGTGTATCAATTTAATTTCAATGATTAATGTTAATGCTATGCCTGAGGGTTGTGCCCATAGTGGCGCACAATCTAAGCCCGTACATCCTGGTGAGTTAACCTTTAATACTGCGTCTGAAAAAGCTAAGCGCAGCTCTGCAGCCTTTGCTGCTACTCCTAGCAGGAGCACCTCTAGCGCTAATACACAAGTCAATGAGGCGACTAAGGAGCAGGATGCTATGAGTCGTGCGATTGAAGCCATGAGAAGTGATGACGTAAATAAATTTACAGAATCACTCAAAGGTCTTGATGTAAAGAGAACAGATCGAGATGGCAATACATTGTTGCATTACGCTGCTCAATACGGCGCAACAGAAATCGCTACAGAATTGATCAATGCAGGAGCGGAGATTGACGCGCAAAATATTCTCAACACTACCGCGTTGCATCGGGCTGCTGCATGTGGTCATACAAAAGCATGTGCATTGCTGATCGAGCAAAAAGCAAATATTGACGCGCAAGGTGCATTAAAAAGAACCGCTTTGCATTGGGCTGCTACATATGGCCATACAGAAGCATGCGCATTACTGATCAAGGAAGGAGCAAATATTGAAGCGAAAGGTGAATCAGAAGAAACTGCTTTGCGTTGGGCTGCTGCACATGGCAATACAGAAGCATGTGCATTGCTGATCGAGAAAGGAGCAAAGATTGACGCGCAAGATAATGAGGGCAATACAGCTTTGGGTGTTGCTGTTGGATGTGACAAGAAAGACATCGTAAAATTACTGATCAAAGCAAAAGCAGATATTCACGCAGTTAACAAGAAGAGCGAGACAGCATTGGGGATTGCTAAGAACAAAAAGAATAAAGAAATTGCGAAATTACTTGAAAATGCAATTGCGGAATTACTAGTCCAGAGCGAAGCTGATGACGCTACAGCTCGCACTCTTATTGGTGGTGAAGTCCCTGTTGACAATGGCTCTCTTTCCGGTTCCCTTTCCAGTACCACTACGCAAGACAATTTCACCTCTGAGACTCCCTCCCCTCGAGGCGCTGCTACTACTACTGTTGATCAGGAGGCGCAAGCTGCTGAAGCTAAGGAGCAGACTTCTATGAGTCCTGCAACTGAAGACGTGATAAGTGATAATGTGAATACAAAGACGGATCAAGCAAGTATTGATGAATTACTTAATTCGAACACTGACGATGCAAAGCTAAAGAAGATTATAACAGTTGCTGAAAATGCGTATCAGGGCGCGCTTCGTAGTAAAGGCCCCAAAGACTTCATGAAGGAAGTTGAAGCACACAAACCCATAATGGACCAAGCATTCGAAAGTTCTAAAAAAACATATAATCTTGAGCTTGCTGGTAAAGGCAAGGCTACTGAATCAGTCCCTGATGCTATGGGTAAGGTGCGCGCTAATACTTTCCATACTGATTATTTTAAATTCTGCAATTACATTCGCGGGATTGCATACATGCAATTGCTCAATAACTTACCTCGTAAATGCAAAGAAGAAGCAACGGAAGAGCAAGGAGCAATCGAGAAGAAATATATAATACACAAACTAGGCGACCTGGAACCGTTCCCATTTATCAAGGAGTTGCAGAAAGCGTTGGAGTCTGCAATTGCGAAGCTTCCCACTGCCGAGGAGAAGGCTGAAGCTGAGGCTGCTGCCAAGGCTGCGGCGACTGCTAAAAGGGAACAGAGATCTAAGAACAAGGCTGCGGCGAAGATTGAGGCTGACAAACTAGTTCAGGAACAGGCTGCGACTGCTGAAGCTGAGGAAACGGCTAAGGCTGAAGCTGCAAGACAGGCTGCTGCCGATGCTGCACGATTAGCTGAGGAACAGGCTGCTGCCGAGACTGCAGCTGCGGAAAAGGCTGCGGCTGCGAAACTAGCTGAGGAACAAGCTGCTGCTGAAGCTGAAGCTGCAAGACAGGCTGCTGCCGAGGCTGAGGCTGCACGATTAGCTGAGGAACAAGCTGCACGATTAGCTGAAAAACTAGCTCAGGAACAGGTTGAAGCTGCACGATTAGCTCAGGAACAAGCTCAGGAACAGGCTGAAGCTGCAAGACAGGCTGCTGACGAGGCTGCGACTGATATAGCTACAGCTAGGCAAGAGGCTGAGAATGCGAAA
>Ga0105054_10001355_pt1 | contig 40377 bp, 37 predicted proteins | sample BON02_FD_78091 | JGI IMG/M metagenome (GOLD analysis project Ga0105054, IMG submission 78091) | Freshwater microbial communities from Lake Bonney liftoff mats and glacier meltwater in Antarctica - BON-02 (megahit assembly) | ecosystem: Environmental > Aquatic > Freshwater > Ice > Glacier...
CAAGGATCAGAGCGATCGCCAATAGCCGCCTTACCTGCGGGCCGTCATTGCTCTTCGCCGCAACGCCGCGTAACGCGTCGGCTGTGTCGTCGGTGCGGGTGATCTTGACCGCCGAGCTCATGGCGAGTGTCCGTCCGGGAAAGCGACGGAGGCATCGAGTCAGATTTCTGCGCCGATTCCTAGCCCCAACGAGTCGGGGGATTGGAGGGTTGGTATTACGATCGTTGATGCATGCCGCAAAGCGTGGCGCTTCCTGACCGACGATCCAGACCGCATCCGGTCACTCGGCACGCGCGAATGGGCAACGGTCAATGGTTAGGAGGATTGGTATAAGTTAGTTATAAAGACTTCGATGACAGTTTCGTCAACACATCCCCTGGCGCAGCACGTCGCAGGCATCGCCGCCGACATGCGCGCCACGGCCAAGCAGCACGCCGCCCGGGCTGGGATCGTGGCGGCCCTGCATGTCCTCATCCTGGCCGCCCTTGCCCGCCTGCTCGATCGTCTGGAACACTTGGTCGAACTCTGGCGGTCCGGCCAACTCCCCCATTCCCGCCACGTCGCCACCCACCCGGCAATCACCCGCAAGCTTCCTCCCATTGCGCAATCCCGCTCCACCGCGGCGCGCCCGGCGCAGCGGCCGACAGGCCGCAGACATTTCACGCCAAGCCTCGTTGCCCGGGCAGCCCCGCTCCATACCCGGCCGTCCGCCCTGGAGCCATCTTCAGACGACGCCGCTCCGGCACAATCCTTGTTCCCGACGCGATGCCTGTACCCCGAAGCAAGGCCCCGAATCTTCACAAGCACGATTCCAGCCAGCGCGAACGTGTGACTATTTCGTTACGATATAGGACCATTACGATTTAGACGATACGGCGCCCCGCCATTCGCACTGGCCCTCCGTCCGGCCCTGGCCTAACCTCCCCTTGTCCAAGCCCGCGAATGCCTGCCGACCAAGAAGAACCACAAAAGGGGACGAAATGTCGCAGTCCGTTTCCTGGACCCGCAGCGAGGTCCAGCCCGCCGGAATCCCATTGCAACTCGCCCGCGCCGGGCAGGGCCGAACGGTGCTGGTTCTCCACCACGACACCGGCACGCCGGACTCGTTGCCGTTCTACGATGCCCTCGCCAGCCGCTACCAGGTCCTGCTGCCCTTCCATCCCGGCTTCGGGGTCTCGCCACGGCAGGACTGGCTGCGCCATCCGCGGGATTTCGCGGTGATCTACCAGGCATTGCTGGCCGAGCATGGCGGGGAGAAGCCGGCGATCCTGGGCCTGGGCTTCGGCGGCTGGATTGCCGCCGAGATGGCCGCGATGGCCCCGGCGGCGCTGCACCGGCTGGTGCTGGTGGGCCCGATGGGCATCAAGCCACCATCCGGCGAGATCATGGACCAGGCGCTGGTGAACTACATCGAATACGCCCGCGCGGGCTTCCAGGACCAGGGCGCGTTCGACGCGGTCTATGGCGCCGAGCCCAGCGTGGACCAGCTTGAACAGTGGGACATCTGCCGCGAGATGAGCTTCCGGGTGGCGTGGAAGCCATACATGTTCAGCCAGTCGCTGCCGCATCTGCTCGGCGGGGTGAGGGCGCCTGCGCTGGTGGTCGCCGGCGCCGAGGACCGCGTGGTACCCCCCAGCGCCGCCGAGGCCTACGCCCAGCGCCTGCCGAACGCGAAACTCGAAATCATCCCCGCCTGCGGCCATTGCGTGAACATGGAACAGCCGGAGCGTCTGGCCCGCCTCGTCACCGACTTCATCGGCTGAAGCACAAGGAGGATATCGCCATGCACATGATGTATTTCACCGAGCAGCCGATGTCGGCCTACTCGGCACAGGACGGCCTGAATTTCGGCGCCACCGCGCTGATGTTCTCCAACAGCCACTTCGACCCGAAGGAGGGCGCGCGGCTCTACAACCAATACCTCGAAGACTACATCTACGCCGAGGAAATGGGCGTCGACGGCATCATGCTGAACGAGCACCACAACGCGCCGTTCTGCATGCAGGCCAAGACCAACGTGTTCGCCTCCATCCTCGCCGCCGTCACCAAGCGCGTGAAGATCGTCATCCTCGGCAACCCGCTCCCGTTGGCCGAGAACCCGGTCCGCCTGGCCGAGGAACTGGCGATGATCGACATGATCAGCAACGGCCGCCTCGTCAGCGGCTTCGTGCGCGGCGGCGGCCAGGAGCAATTGGCCACCGGGGTGAACCCGGCGTTCAACCGCGAGCGTTTCGAGGAGGCGCATGAACTGGTCGTCCGCGCCTGGACCCAGCCCGGCCCGTTCCGCTTCGAGGGCACGCACTACCAGCACCGCGTGGTGAACCCCTGGGCGGTGCCGTTGCAGAAGCCCTATCCGCGCGTATGGATCCCCGGCGTGCTGAGCCGCGAGACCGTCGTCTGGGCGGCGAGGCAGCGCTACCCCTATATCTGCCTCAACACCTCGGTGGATGCGACCAAGCAGATCTGGGCCACCTACGACGCCGCCGCGGCCGAAGTCGGCTACACCCCGGGCCCCGAGAACCGCGGCTACCTGATCCGCGTGCACGTGTCGGACACCGAGGAGAAGGCGCTGAAGAACGCCCGGCAGTTCATGTGGATGCAGGGCGAGTTCACCGGCCTCGCCCACCCCGTGTGGTCGTCGCCCTCGGGCTATTTCTCGCCGAGCCAGCGCCGCAACTTCGTCCAGTTCGCCACCGGGCGAGCAAAGTCCCCACGCGGCAACCCGACCTTCGAAGACCAGATCGAAAGCACCATGATCATCGCCGGCACGCCCGACCAGGTGATCCCCAAGCTGAAGCACATCATGGCCGAGACCCGCCCTGGCATCATGGCATTCTGGGGCAACGACGGAAACGTCAGCCCCGAGGACACCCGCACCTGCATCCGCCTGCTGGGCCAGGAGGTGATGCCGGCGCTGCGGGAATATGGCAAGGAACTGGGCCTGAACTCGCCGTTCGAGGCCGACGCGCCCGTCAGCCTCGCCTATTCGAAAGACCTGCGGCCGGTGGCCGCGTCAGCCGCGGAGTAAGCCCATGCCCTTCTCGTCCGCCGCCGTGCCGCTCGACCCCACGCTGTTCGCCGACAGCGCGATATCCCCGGAGACCAAGGCCTTCAACGAGATGCTCGTGAAGCTGCTGACGCCGATGCCCGAGTGGTGGGTGGTCGGCGCCGAGGAGACGCGGGCTGCGCGGCGGCGCGGCGAGGGGCCGTTCCCGTTGGCACCGCAATCGCCGCGGGCCCAGACCTGGGAGATCGAGGGGCCAAGCGGGAAGATCCCGCTGCGAGTGGTGGCACTGGAGAAGCCGACGGGCGTGTACCTGCACATCCATGGCGGCGGCTGGGTGCTCGGCGCGTCGGACCAGCAGGACCCGATGCTGGAGCGCATCGTCACTTCCACGGGCATGGCCTGTGTCAGCGTCGAATACCGCCTTGCACCCGAGCATCCGTATCCGGCCGGGCCGGACGATTGCGAGGCGGCGGCCTTGTGGCTGGTGCGCAATGCGAAGGAAAAATTCGGCACGGAGAAACTGACCATCGGCGGCGAGTCGGCGGGCGGGCACCTCTCGGCGGTGACGTTGCTGCGGATGCGTGACAAGCATGGGTATGCGGGGTTCCGGGGGGCCAACCTGGTGTTCGGCGCGTTTGACCTGTCGATGACGCCGAGCCAGAGGGCGTTCGGCAACGAGCGGCTGGTGCTGCGCACCCTGGACATCGAGAAATTCTGCGAGGGGTTTCTGCCCGGCATCACCGACCGCCGCGTGCCGGACATCTCGCCGCTCTATGCCGATATTCGCGGGCTGTGCCCGGCGCTGTTCACCATCGGCACCAAGGACGCGCTGATCGACGATTCGCTGTTCATGTGGGGCCGCTGGTCGGCGGCGGGGAACGTCGCGGAACTGGCGGTGCATCCCGGCGGGGCGCATGGCTTCACCAGCTTTCCGTTGGCCTTGGCGCGGGCGGCGAATGCCACGATCGATGCGTTCCTGGCGCGGGCGATCGTGTGATGGCGCTGCATCCGGACATGGCCATTATCACCGAGGCGCAGAAGGGTGCCTATGGCGGGGCGACGATCGCCGAGCAGCGGGCGGCGTGGGGGTGGTACACCGCCTCGATCGGCGAGAAGCCACCGGCGGGAATGCTGGTGGATGACCGGGTGCTGGTGATGCCGGTTCATGACGTGCCGGTGCGAGTGTATCGCCATGCGCGCGCCACCGGGCGGGATGGCTGCGTGATCTACATGCATGGCGGCGGGTTCATGAAGGGCGACCTGGACAGCTCCGACCCTATCGCCTGGGGGTTCTGCGACCAGACGGGTGCGACGGTGGTGAGCGTGGACTACCGGCTGACGCCGGAGCATCCGCATCCCGCTGCGTTCGACGATTGCCTGGGGGTGCTGCGCCATGTGGCGGCGGAGCCGGCGGCGTTCGGCATCGATCCGGGGCGGATCGCGGTGGTGGGCGACAGCGCGGGCGGGCACCTGGCGGCGGCGTTGTGCCTGGCGGCGCGCGACGGGATTGCTCCGGCGATTGCCGCGCAGGCGGTGATCTATACGGTGACGGGCACCGACATGACGATGCCGTCCTATGTGGAGAATGCCACCGGCTACGGGCTGACCGCGGCTTCGTGCCACGAGTATTACCGGATGCTGCTGCCCGGCGGCGATGCCTCGCCCTACGCCAGGCCGGCGATGGCGGCGGATTATCGGGGATTGCCGCCGGCTTTCGTGCACTCGGCAGAGTTCGATCCGGTGCGTGACGATGGGCGGCTCTATGCGTCGCGGCTGGCGTTGGATGGGGTGGACGTGACGTACCGCGAGGCGAAGGGCATGATCCACGGGTTCATGCGCGCCCGGTTCAAGGGGGCGGGGGCGCGTGCGGAGTATGCCGCGATCTGCGATTTCCTGCGGGCGCGGCTTTGAGCGAACGACACGAAAGGAACCTGACATGAGCCTGCAACGTCTCGACATCGCGCCGCGTCTTTCGCAGGCGGTGGTGGCCAATGGCTTCGTTACCACGGCGGGCGTGGTGCCCGATGATGCGACCCAAGACGTGGTCGGCCAGACGAGACAGGTGCTTGCCAAGATCGAGGACCTGCTGAAGCGGGCCGGGACCGACAAGAGCAAGCTGGTCAGTGCGACGATCTATTTGCCCGCGCTTGCCGATTTCGCCGGGATGAACAGCGTGTGGGATGCCTGGCTGGTGCCCGGCCAGGCACCGGCACGCGCCTGCGTGATCGCGCAGCTGGTGAATCCGGCGTGGCGCGTGGAGATTTCAGCGGTCGCTGCCATTTAGCTGGCGCATGCGGGTCCGGGGACCACGGGCCCCTGCGCTTAACTGGTGAGAATGAGATCCGAGCCCTTCTCGGCGATCATGTTGGTGGCGGCGTAGGTGTTGCCCGAGACCATGGTGGGCATGACCGAGGCGTCGGCCACCCGCAGCCCTTCCAGGCCGATGACTTTCATGGTGGCGGGGTCGACGACGGCCATCGGGTCGGTGCCGAGTTTGCACGAGCCGACAGGGTGATAGGTGGTGGAGCCGGTGGCGCGGGCGTGGGCCATCCAGTCTTCGTCGGTGACTATTTTCTCGCCGGGGAAGTTCTCGTGGTCGACGTAGTCGGCGAGCGGGCGGGTGTGCAGGAGTTTGCGCAGGTATTTGAGGGCGGCGAGCAGGGCGTCGCGGTCCATCTGGTCGGCGAGGTAGTTGGGCTGGATGTCCGGCTTGACCATGGGGTCGGCGGAGATGGCCTTGAGGTGGCCTTTGCTTTCGGGGCGCAGCTGCGAGCAGCCGAGGGTCATGCCGGGGAGGGGGTCGAGGTCCGAAGTGCCGTACTGGCCGGCGGCGTAGCTGGCCGGGGCGAAGTAGAGTTGCATGTCGGGCGTCTCCAGTCCTTCGCGGGTCTTGAGGTAGCCGCCGGCGTGGCTGGGGCTGGCGGTGAGCAGGCCCTTGCGGGAGATGGCGTAGCGCAGGACCTCGCCGACCAGGCGGATGCCCTTCGAGCGTTCGTTGAGCGAGCCGGTGCCCTTGACCCGGGCGGAGACGCGGGCGGCGTAGTGGTCGCGGAAGTTCCTGCCGACGCCGGGCAGGGCGTGGACGGGGGCTACGCCGATATCGGCCAGCCATTCCGGGTCGCCTATGCCGGAAATCTGCAAGAGCTGGGGGGTGTTGATGCTGCCGCCGGAGAGGACGATGTCGCGGTCGGCGCGCATTGTCTGCTCCGGGCCGCCCTTCACCGAATAGGCGATGGCGACGGCGCGGCGACCCTCGAAGACGATGCGGCGGACCATGGCGTGCTGGATGAGGGTGACGTTCGGGCGCTTCAGCGCCGGGCGGAGATAGGCATCCGCGGGGGACCAGCGGCGGCCATCTTTCATCATCTGCTGGTAGAGGAAGGTGCCTTCCTGGTTGCCGCTGTTGTAGTCGGGGGTGCGCTTCAGGCCGAGGGCTTCGTTGGCGGCGATGTAGGCATCCGAGAGCGGGTGGGGGTCGCGCTGGTCCTGGATATTCAGCGGGCCGTCACTGCCGCGCACGGCGGGGTCGCCGCCGCCGTTGCCGCGGGTCTCGGCGCGCTTGAAGAAGGGCAGCACATCGTCCCACGACCAGCCGCGGCAGCCGAGCTGGGCCCAGGTGTCGTAGTCGGCGGCCTGGCCGCGGACGTAGAGGTGGCCATTGATGGAGCCCGAGCCGCCGATGACCTTGCCGCGGGGATAGGGGATGCGGCGGTTGTCGATATGCGGGCCTGGAGCAGTCTCGTAGCCCCAGTTGAGCGCGGGGTTGTAGACGGTCTTGTTGAAGCCGGCGGGGATCTTGATGAAGATATTGCGGTCCGGCCCGCCGGCTTCCAGCACGGCGACGGTGTGGCGGCCGCTGGCGCTGAGGCGGTTGGCCAGCACGCAGCCGGCGGCGCCGGCGCCCACCACGATGTAGTCGAACGAATCCATTCTGTTTCTTCTCCCCGCGGGCACCAGTGTGGCGGCGTCTCAGCGTCGGGTCAAAACGGGCGCGTTGCCAGGATCAGCAGGGCAATCGCATTTGGCCGAAACGCCGGTTCGGCGATGGTAGGAAAGCCCAGATTCACAAAGAGGCAGAGAGGCAGAGAGGGTTCTGTGCTCATGGTGAACCTCGTTGCTACCCTCCCACCCACACCGAACAACTTCCGCTGGATCTTCCTTACGTTCCGGGCGGCGGGCTGTCCGTTGGCCGCAAGGTCGGAAGCGTAGCGTTCCATTGCCTCCCCAACGGTGATGGGACGGCCTGCGGTGTTCACCACCTCGTCCACCTTGACCAGCGCCTCGGCAGCCACACGCAGAGCCGGTTTACGATCCCGCTGGCCCGTGCTGCGTCGGAAGCGCCGCCCGTTGCGGTCGGTGATGTCGTAGTAGAAGAACGGGCTTTGAAGTTTCCCGTCCTTGTCGCGGCGCTGGTAGACGTCCATGGGGCCTCCTAGATGGTGCTCAGCGTTCACCCGGTTGGCGGGAGCCGCGCCGGACGTTGACCCGATCCGGGGCGCTGCCGATTTCCTCGCGGAGCTTCCGGTCGGCCCCAAAGAGGACCGCGAACATCCACGGATTGCTGTAGCGGAGGACATTCCGACCAAACTCCACCCGGTCAATCCCCAGGGCGTCCGCGAAGGCTTCGAGCCGTTCCGGGGGCACACTGGTCCGTCCCGTCTCGATCCCGGACACGAATTGCTTGCTGTTTAGGTCGAGGCGGTCCGCAAGGTCGGACTGGGTCAACCCAGCGTCAACGCGCGCGGTGCGGATGGAGTCCGCGAGGGCGAGGCGCCATCTTAGGGCGACTCCTCGCGTCCTAGTAGGGGGTTCGTCATGGCGGGCATGGTGGTTGCCTCCTCTCTGCGTCTTTGTGAACAATGCTTGCTTGCTGTCGATGCTGCCGGCGGCACGCTCGCCATATGCAATCGCCCTGCCAGGATCAGGCGGGGCGGTCGCCGGCCAGGGTGATGCGGTGCATGCTGCGGAGTTGGCCGTGGTAGTCGTTGATTGGGTTGTGCAGGGTGCAGCGGTTGTCCCACAGGGCGAGGGCGCCCGGGGTCCAGCGGAAGCGGCAGGTGAACTCGGGGCGGGTGGCGTGCTGGCAGAGGTAATCGAGTAGCGGTGTGCTTTCCTCCGGGGTCATGTTTTCGAAGCGCAGCGCGTGGGCGTTGTTGACGTAGAGGGCGCGGCGGCCGGTTTCGGGGTGGGTGCGGATGACGGGGTGGGTGGCTTCGTAGAGCTGCTTGGCGTCGGGGCGGGCGCTGTCCTTGATGCGGTCTTCGCGGGTGCGGGAGACGTCGGCCTTGGCGGAGGAGGAGATGAAGCGCAGGCCTTCGAGCAGCTTCTTCATGCCGTCGGAGAGGGTTTCGTAGGCGAGGTACATGTTGGCGAAGAGGGTGTCGCCGCCGTGGGAGGGGACTTCGCGGGCGACGAGCATGGTCGCGGACGGGGGCTGTTCCAGGTAGGTGGTGTCGCTGTGCCAGATGCCGCCGAAATTGACGCGCTCGTGCGGGAGCTTCAGGACCGGGATGATCTGCGCGAAGCCCCCGATGCCCTTGACGAAGGGGTATTCGATGGGAGTGCCGAAGCGTTGGGCGAGGGCCAGGAAATCCGCCGGGGGGAGCGGCTGGCCGCGGAAGAAGATCACGTTGTGGTCGAGCCAGATGCGGCGGATCTCGGCGATCTCGGCATCGGTGGCGCGAGCGAGGTCGACGCCGGTGATTTCGGCGCCGATGGCGCCCGATAGGCGGGAGATTTCAAGGGGCATCGCTGGTTTCCTCCGGTGGGGGAGGATGGGCGCGGGGTGGCGCCGGTGCAAGTGGCTGTTTGTTACGATATTGTAATATAATAGGCACGGGTTCACGGTCCCTGCGTGGGGCCTGATTGCACGTGGCGGCGGACGCGGGAGGGGGGCGCGCGGGCGGAGCGGGGGCGCAGCCGGGGGGCGGGGCGGGCGTGCGGGACCAGGCCGCGGTTCGGGCCGGGGCCGATGACGTAGAGGAGCGGGCTGGCGAGGCCGGCATGGGTGCTGTCGGTGGGCAGGCGGGCGCGCAGCGGGGCTGGGGCGCTGGTGCTGGTTTCGGGGTTGGGGTGCCAGACGCGGGCACTGCGCAGCGGCTGGCCGAGCAGGGCCGCGAGGAGGGCGAGGAGAAGGTTTTCCAGCGCGGCGGACGCGCGGATGCGGGCTTGCTCCGCCGGGGCGGCGGTGCGCAGGCCGGCGAGCCGGTCGGCCGGGACAGGGTGAAGAAATGACATTGCAGACATTATAACTAACATAACACGCCGCTGCAAGGGCCTTGCCAGGGCAGATTCGACCGGGTTGAGTGGTGGCGGCCGGCGATTCGAGGCGCCGGCCGCGCGCCAATGGGTAAAGTTTTTTTGCTTCTTTTTGTCCACAAAAAGAAGAGTCTTTTCTTCCCTATGCTCGCAGCGCCTGGTCCAGATCAGCGTAGAGGTCGCCCACGTCCTCGATACCGGTGGACAGGCGCAGCAGGTCGGGTGGGCACGGCGAGCCGGGGCCTTCGATGCTGGCGCGGTGTTCGACGAGGCTTTCGACGCCGCCCAGCGAGGTTGCGCGTTTCCAGAGCTTCATGGCGGCGGCGGCCTTGATGGCGGCTTCCTCTCCGGCGCGGATGCGGATGGACAGCATGCCTCCGAAGCCGCCCTGCATCTGGCGTTTGGCGAGTTCGTGGCCGGGGTGGGTGGGCAGGCCGGGGTAGAGGACCTGGTGGATGGCGGCGTGGTTGGACAGGCGGGTGGCGAGTTCCATGGCCGAGGCGCAGGCGGCGCGGACGCGCAGGTCCAGGGTGCGCATGCCGCGGATCAGCAGGAAGGCTTCGAACGGGCCGAGGATCTGGCCGAGGGTGGCGCGGACGCGCTTGATGCGGGCCCAGAACTCGTCGGCCTTGGCGGTGGCGAGCGCGCCGGCGATGACGTCGGAATGGCCGTTCAGGTATTTGGTGGCCGAGTGCATGACGATGTCCGCACCGAGATCGAGCGGGCGGGTGAGGATGGGGGTGGCGCTGGTGGAATCCACCGCAACGCGGGCGCCGGCTTTGTGGGCGATGTCGGCCACGGCGCGGATGTCGGTGATGGACCAGAGGGGGTTGGACGGGGTTTCGAGCCAGACCAGCTTGGTTTCGCCGGGGCGGATGGCGGCGCGGACGGCTTGGAGGTCGGCGGTGTCGACGATGTCGACCTTGAGGCCCCAGGTGGCGGCGTCGTTGAGCAGCCAATGGCGCAGCGCCCAGTACATGACCGAGGAGGCGACGATGTGGTCGCCAGGCTTGAGCGCCAGGAAGACGGCGGTGGCCGCCGACATGCCGGAGCCGAAGACCATGGCGGCTTCGGCATTCTCCAGGCGGGCGATGATGGCCTCGGCCTCGCGGATTGTGCCGTTGTCGGGGCGGCCGTAGACGTTGCCGCTGCGGTACTGGTTGTCGGGGTCGCGGATGTAGGTGGTGGCGATGTGGATGGGGGGCACGACGGCGCGGCTGGCCTCGTCGATGTGGCCGAGGGCCTGGGCGAGCAGGGTGCGGGGGGTCCAGGTGGGGTCGGTCATGGTGAGTTCCAGAGGTAGTGGTAGGGAAGGGTCTTCTTTTTCTGTAGAAAAAGAAGCAAAAAGACTTTTATCCATTTGCCTGGGGCGGTCGTCGTTGCTTAATTGGTAGAAGTTTTTTGGTTCTTTTTTTTCAAAAAAGAACATGCTTTCTTCTTAGGTGCCGACGAGCCCTCGCGCGTAGTCCATGGGGTCGAACGGGCGCAGGTCGGTGGCTTGTTCGCCGACGCCGACGGCGTGGACGGGCAGGTTGTAGGCTTCGGCCAGCGCCACGACGATGCCGCCGCGGGCGCTGCCGTCGAGTTTGGTGACGACGAGGCCGGTGATGTCGACCATTTCCTTGAACACGCCGACTTGCTGGATGGCGTTTTGGCCGGTGGTGGCATCGAGCACCAGGAGGATGGAGTGCGGGGCCTCGGGCAGCTGTTTTTTCATCACGCGGATGATTTTGGACAGTTCGTCCATGAGGGCTGCCTTGTTGTGCAGGCGGCCGGCGGTGTCGACGAGCAGGACATCGGCGGCTTCGGCGCGGGCGCGGGTGATGCCGTCGAAGGCGAGGCCGGCGGCGTCTGCGCCAGGTCCGGCGGCGATGACGGGGGCGCCGGTGCGTTGGCCCCAGATCTGGAGTTGTTCGACGGCGGCGGCGCGGAAGGTGTCGCCGGCGACGAGCATGGGTTTCAGGCCCTGGTCGCGGTATTGCTGGGCGAGCTTGCCGATGGTGGTGGTTTTGCCGGTGCCGTTGACGCCGACGACGAGGACCACGTGGGGCTTGAGGCTGCGGTCGATGACGAGGGGGTGGGCGACGGGGGCGAGGATGGCGGCGATTTCCTCGGCCAGTGCGGTTTTGATTTCCTGGTCGGTGATTTCGCGGCCGAAGCGGGTGCGGCGGAAGTTGGCGATGATGCGGGCGGCGACGTCGGTGCCGAGGTCGGCGGCGATCAGGATTTCTTCGAGTTCCTCCAGCGCCGCGTCGTCGAGCGTGCGCTTGGTGAAGACGGCGGTGATGCCCTCGGTGAGCTTCTGGGTGGAGCGGGCGAGGCCCTCTTTCAGGCGGGAGAAGAAGCCGAGGGCCATCTAGGCAGGTTCCGCGAGGAGGTGGTCGGGGTGGGCTGCGGTGATGCGGGCGGCGAGGAGCTGGCCGGGGGTGGCGGCGGCGCTGGTGGCGGCGAACCGGACGGGGGCGAAGTGTTCGGAGTGGCCACCGGTGGCGGTTTCGGCCAGGACGGTGACGGTGCGGCCGACCTGGGATGCGAGGTAGGTGCGGGCGGCGGCGGCGCCGGCTTCGCGCAGGCGGGCGGCGCGTTCGCGGCGCACCGGGACGGGCACGGCGGGCATGCGGGCGGCGGGGGTGCCGGGGCGTTCGCTGTAGGGGAAGACGTGGACGTAGGGGATTTCCGCCTGCTGCACGAAGGCGAGGGTTTCGGCGAAGAGGTCGTCGGTTTCGGTGGGGAAGCCGGCGATGAGGTCGGCGCCGATGCCGATGCCGGGGCGCAGGGCGCGGGCGCGGGCGATGATGTCCAGCCCCTGTTGGCGGAGGTGGCGGCGCTTCATGCGCTTGAGGATGAGGTCGCTGCCGGCCTGCATCGAGAGGTGCAGGTGGGGCATGAGGCGGGGTTCGTGTTCGATGAGGCGCCAGAGGTCGTCGTCGATGGCGGCGGGGTCGATGGAGGAGAGGCGCAGGCGGGGGAGTTCGGGGACGGCGGCGAGGAGGCGGCGGGCCATCTGGCCGAGGGTGGGGCGGCCGGGGAGGTCGGGGCCGTAGCTGGCGATGTCGACGCCGGTGAGCACGACTTCGCGGTAGCCGGAGGCGGCAAGGGTGCGGACCTGTTCGGCGATGGCGCCGATGGGGACGGAGCGGTTGGGACCGCGGCCGAAGGGGATGACGCAGAAGGTGCAGCGGTGGTCGCAGCCCTGCTGGACCTGGACGAAGGCGCGGGCGCGGCCGGCGAATTCGGTGACGAGGTGGGCGGCGGTTTCGCGGGCGGCCATGATGTCGGAGACGGCGGAGGGGGCGTCGGGGAGCCAGGATTCAGGCTTGAGCTTGTCTTCGTTGCCGAGGATTCGGGTGACACCGGGGAGGGTGGCCCAGGTTTCGGGGTTGATCTGGGCGGCGCAGCCGGTGACGACGATGGCGGCGCCGGGGTTCTCGCGGTGGGCGCGGCGGATGGCCTGGCGGGCCTGGCGCTCGGCTTCGGCGGTGACGGCGCAGGTGTTGACGATGATGGTGTTGGTGAGGGCCGCTGCATGGCCGCGCATCACCTCGGATTCGTAGGTGTTGAGGCGGCAGCCGAAGGTGAGGATGTCGACGGTCATGCCCTGGGCCTCACGATGGATAGGCGGCGAGGTCGATGGTGCCGCGGAAGCTGGTGACGACGGGGCCGGTCATGAGGACGTGGCCGTCGTCGCGCCATTCCAGGTCGAGCGTGCCGCCATCGACGATGATGGTGGCGTGGCGGCCGGTGAGGCCGCGGCGGGCGGCGTTGACCAGGGTGGCGCAGGCGCCGGAGCCGCAGGCCAGGGTGAGGCCGGCGGTGCGTTCCCAGACGCGCAGGCGGATGCGGTTGGGGGATTGGATTTCGGCAAAGCTGATATTGGCCTTTTGCGGGAAGAGTGGGTTGGTTTCGAGGGCGGGGCCGAGGATTTCGACCGGGAGCGCCATGACGTCGGGGACGAAGAAGGTGGCGTGGGGGTTGCCCATGGAGCAGGCGGCGGGGTCGCCGACGGGGCCGAGGGATAGCGGGAGGTGGAGGGTGTCGGCTTCGTGGGCGAGGGGGATGTCGGTCCAGGCGAGGCGGGCTTGGCCCATGTCGACGGTGACGCGGCCGTCGGGGAGGAGGCGGGAGGGGAGGAAGCCGGCGATGGTTTGGATGGTGATGTCGCGGCGGCCGGTTTCGGCGGCGAGGAGGGAGACGACGCAGCGGGTGGCGTTGCCGCAGGCGCCGGCCTCGGAGCCGTCGGGGTTGCGGATGCGCATGAAGGCGTCGGCGGGCGAGCCGGGGGGCGGGGGTTCGATGACGATGAACTGGTCGCAGCCGATTCCGGTGCGGCGGTGGGCGATGGCGGCGGCGCGGGCGGTGGTGAGGGCGAGCGGACGGGCGCGTTCGTCGAACACGACGAAATCGTTCCCGCAGCCGTGCATCTTGAGGAAGGGTGCTTCCATGGGTGTCGCTTATATGGGGCGGCGCGCCCGGCACAAAGCCCCGCTGCTTGCATGGCGGGCGGGTGATGGGTATATGCCCGCCTTCGTCTGTGGGTCCGGGCCTGTGTGGGCATGCCCGGCCGCGACGGCTGCATATGGCAGCGCCCGACATAGGAGATACAAATGCCCAAGATGAAGACGAAGTCTTCTGTAAAGAAGCGCTTCAAGATCACGGCGACCGGCAAGGTGCTGGCCGGCCCCGGCAACAAGCGCCACGGGCTGATCAACCGGTCGCAGAAGATGAAGCGCCAGGCGCGTGGCTCCCAGGTGCTGACGGACGCTGATGCGCGGACCATCAAGCAATGGGCCCCGTACGGGCTCGGTTGAGGGAGGCATAGATGGCACGTGTTAAGCGGGGCGTCACCACGCACGCCCGTCACAAGAAGGTTCTGGCCCAGTCGAAGGGCTTTGTCGGTCGTTCGTCGACCAACTACCGCATTGCGCTGCAGCGGCTGGAGAAGTCGCTTCAGTATGCCTACCGCGACCGGCGGGTGAAGAAGCGCGAGTTCCGCGGCCTGTGGATCCAGCGCATCAACGCCGCGGTGCGCGAGCACGGCATTACCTATTCCAAGTTTATCGCCGGCTTGAAGGCGAGCGGCATCGAGATGGACCGTAAGGTTCTGGCCGCCATCGCCTATGACGACCCTGCCAGCTTCGGCGCGATCGTCAAGAAGGTGCAGGCCGCCCTGGCCTGATCGCTGCCACGCGGCACCGTTGCCGGAAGGCATCGCTGCCGATAGGCGCTGAGGCGATCTAGACGAGAAGGGCTGCCCGCGCCGGGCGGCCCTTTTTCGTGTGCAACGTGCTCCCAGCGGGATGATGGACATGACCGACGACCTCCTGGCGCTGAAGGCCGAAACCGACGCCGCCCTGGCCGCCGCCACCGACCTGCGGGCCTGGGACGCGGTGCGCATTGCCGTGCTGGGGCGCAACGGCTCGCTCACCGGGCTGCTCAAGGACCTGGGCAAGACGGCCCCGGAGGCGCGGCGGGCGCGCGGGGCGGCGCTGAACGAATTGAAGGACGCGCTGAACGGCGCCATCGAGGCACGCCGCCTGGCGTTGGAGGGGGTGGCGCTGGAGGTGCGCCTGGCGCAGGAGCGCATGGATGTGACCCTGCCGCCGCGCCTGGCGCCGGCCGGGCTGATCCATCCGATCAGCCGCACCATGGAGGAGATGGCGGCGATTTTCGGCGCGATGGGCTTCGCCATCGCCGAGGGGCCGGACATCGAGGACGACTGGCGCAATTTCGGCGCGCTGAACATTCCGGCGCACCACCCCGCGCGGCAGGACATGGACACGTTCTATGTGCCCGGGGTGGATGCGGACGGGCGCCAGCGCGTGCTGCGCACCCACACCTCGCCGGTGCAGGTTCGCACCATGCTGAACCAGGAGCCGCCGCTGCGGGTGATCGTGCCGGGCCGCACCTATCGCGCCGACCATGACGCCACGCACTCGCCGATGTTCCACCAGGTGGAGGGGCTGGTGATCGACCGGGCGATTACGCTTGGCCACCTGAAGGGCTGCCTGATCGACTTCCTGCGCGCCTTTTTCGGCATCACCAGCCTGCCGGTGCGCTTCCGGTCGAGCTACTTTCCGTTCACGGAGCCGTCGATGGAGGTGGATATCGGCTGGAACCGCAAGACCGGCGAGTTGGGTGGCGGCGGTGATTGGCTGGAGATCCTGGGCAGTGGCATGGTGCACCCCAAGGTGCTGGCCAATTGCGGCATCGACCCGCGGGAGTGGCAGGGCTTTGCCTTCGGCATGGGCATCGAGCGCGTGACGATGCTGAAGCACGGCATCGCCGATTTGCGGCCGTTCTACGAAAGCGACATCCGCTGGCTGCGCCATTACGGGTTCAACCCGCTGGCGCCGGCGATGCTGCATGAGGGGGTTTGAGCCATGAAGTTTCCTCTGTCCTGGCTGAAGACCCACCTGGAGACCGAGGCCTCGGTGGAGGCGATCGGCGCGGCGCTGACCCGGCTTGGCCATGAGGTGGAGGGCGTGGAGGATCGCGGCGCGGCGCTGACATCGTTCGTGATCGCCCATGTGGTGGAGGCGGTGCAGCACCCCAATGCCGATCGGCTGCGCGCCTGCAAGGTGGATGCGGGCGGCGGCATCGTGTCGGTGGTGTGCGGGGCGCCGAATGCGCGCACCGGGATGAAGGGGGTGTTCGCGCCGCCGGGCAGCTTCATCCCTGGGACCGGGATCACCCTGAAGGTGGGCGACATTCGCGGCGTGCAGAGTGCCGGGATGCTGCTGTCGTTCAAGGAGATGGGGCTGGGCGAGGAGCATTCCGGCATTGTCGAGCTGGATGAGGCGGCCCCTGTGGGCGTGCCCTATGCCGCCTGGGCGGGGCTCGACGACCCGGTGATCGAGATCAAGGTGACGCCGAACCGCGGCGATGCGCTGTCGGTGCGCGGGGTGGCGCGCGACCTGGCGGCCGCGGGGCTTGGCCGGCTGTTGCCGTTCGCGCCGGAGAAGGTGGAAGGGACGTTCCCGAGTGCGGTGGACTGGGCGATCGACATGCCGTTGGCATGCCCCTGGGTGCTGGGGCGGACCATCCGCGGCGTGAAGAACGGGCCGAGTCCGAAATGGCTGCAGGAAAGGCTGGTGGCGATCGGACTGCGGCCGATCAACGCGCTGGTGGACGTGACCAACTTCTTCACCGTGGACCTCGGCCGGCCGCTGCATGTGTTCGATGCCGATCGCGTGGCCGGCGGGCGGCTGACGTTTCGTGCCGGCGACGGGGAGAGTTTTCGCGCGCTGAACGGCCGTGACTACACTGCGACGCAGGACGATTGCGTGATCGCCGATGCGAATGGCGTGCAGTCGCTGGCCGGCGTGGTTGGCGGCGAGGCGACCGGCTGCGACGAGGCGACGACCTCGGTGTTCATCGAGTGCGCCCTGTTCAACCCGGTGGTGGTCGCCCTGACCGGACGGCGGCACCAGATCATCTCCGACGCGCGGCAGCGTTTCGAGCGCGGCATCGACGCGGCGCTGTTGCCCGATGCCGTGGAGGCGGCGACGCGGATGATCCAGCAACTGTGCGGTGGCGAGGCCAGCGAGTTGGTTGCGGCCGGGGCCGAGCCGGCGTGGCAGCGCACGGCGACGCTGCGCTTTGCCCGGGTGCGCGACCTGGGCGGGTTGGACGTGGCGCCGGACGAGGCGGTGGCGGCGCTGGAGTCGCTGGGCTTCGGGGTGATGGCGCGCAGCGACACGCAGGTGACGGTCTCCGTCCCGTCATGGCGCAATGATGTCGCTGGGGCCTCGGCGCTGGAGCCTTCGGCCAGCCTGCCCGGCGAGCGTGCCGCGCGGGCCGCGGAGGGGCGCGCCCAGATCGAGCCGGAATGCGACCTGATCGAGGAAGTGCTGCGCCTGCGTGGCCTGGACACGGTGCCCGCGGTGTCGCTGCCGGTCGGTGGTGCGGTGCCCGTTGCGACTCTGTCGCCGCGCCAGCAGCGCAGCGGCCTTGCCCGCCGCACGCTGGCGGCCCAGGGGCTGGCGGAGTGCGTGACGTTCAGCTTCATGCCCTCGCCGGTGGCGCAGTTGTTCGGTACGGCGCCCGAGGCGTTGCGGCTGGTGAACCCGATCGCCTCCGACCTTGACCAAATGCGGCCCACGCCGGTTGCCACGCTGGCCCTGGCGGCCCAGCGCAATGCCGCGCGCGGCTGGGGCGATGTGGGGTTGTTCGAGATTGGCCCGGCCTTTCCGGACGCGGATGGCCAGCGCCTGGTGGCAGCGGGGGTGCGGACGGGGCACGCGCCGCGCCACTGGCAGGGCGGTGCCGTGCCGGCCGATGCGATGGACGCCAAGGCCGATGTGTGGACACTGTTGGCGACTCTTGGGGTGCCGATGGAGGCGCTGAGCGTGACCGCGGACGCGCCGGGCTTCTATCACCCGGGCCGCTCCGGGGTGGTGCGCCAGGGGCCCAAGACGGTGCTTGCCACCTTCGGGGCGCTGCATCCGCGCGTGTTGGCGGCACTCGATCTGTCGGGGCCGGCGGTGGCGTTCGAGGTGTATCTGGATGCCGTGCAGGAGCCGAAGCGGCGCAAGAAGTCTGCCCCCGACCTGCCGGCGTTCCAGCCGGTGCGGCGCGACTTCGCCTTTGTGATGGACACCGGTGTTGCCGCCGAGGCGGTGCTGAAGGCCGCGCGCGGCGCCGAGCGGGCGCTGATCGCCGGGGTGTCGCTGTTCGACGTGTACGAGGGCGATAAGATGGAGGCGGGCCGCAAGTCGCTGGGCGTGGAGGTGGTGTTCCAGCCGCGCGAGCGCACCTTGACCGACCAGGAGATCGAGGCGGCGAGCCAGAAGGTCGTGGTCGCCGTGGCGAAGGCAACCGGGGGTGTGCTACGATAACGAGGTGACGTCTGCTGACCGATCAGGAGTTGCCATGGCCAAGACGCTCAACATCGATACGGCGAACCTCAAGCAGATCGCGACATCGAATGTCGAGATCCTGCAGTCGGCGACCGAGTTGACGAAGCTGGTGGAGCAGATCCAGGACCAGAAACTGTCGCGCGAGGTTCAGGAGGCTATCGTCAAGCTGCTGAATTCGGCGGAGAAGATCCAGGAGTCGGTGGGCAGCACCCTCAAGCGCGAATGAACGACGAGCCGGACGACCCGACCCGATGAGCCAGCCGCCCGCGACCACCAATCTGCTGAGCCGTGCCGGACGCATGCTGAACGCGGCGACGCTGGTGGCCGGCCAACTGGATGATCCGAACATCGGGCGCGACCGGTCGCTGATCGTCAAGGTGGTGCTGCTGGTGTTTGTCGGCGCGGTGCTGCTATCGGTGCTGGCCCTGTTCTTCTCGCCGGCGGTCACGCGGGAGTGGGAAAAGCTGAACGCGCAGATACTGGACCTGCTGAAATCGATCGTGCTGCCCCTCGTCACGCTGGTGTTTGGATACTACTTCGGCAAGGCCGACAAGTAGGCGCCCCCTTCGCCGTTTCATCGTCGCCCCACCGGATAGCCAAATTTCATGACCGATACCCCGCTCGACCGCATCCGCAACTTCTCGATCATCGCCCATATCGACCATGGGAAGAGTACACTTGCCGACCGGCTCATCCAGGCCACCGGCGCGCTCACCGCGCGCGAGATGACCGAGCAGGTGCTCGACAGCATGGACCTGGAGAAGGAACGCGGCATCACCATCAAGGCGCAGACGGTGCGCCTGGACTACCATGCGAAGGACGGCAAGGACTATGTGCTCAACCTGATGGACACGCCGGGGCATGTGGACTTCGCCTATGAGGTGAGCCGCAGCCTGGCGGCCTGTGAGGGCTCGCTGCTGGTGGTGGACGCCTCGCAGGGTGTGGAGGCGCAGACGCTCGCCAATGTCTACCAGGCGATCGAGGCGAATCACGAGATCGTGCCGGTGCTGAACAAGATCGACCTGCCGGCGGCCGAGCCGGACCGGGTGCGCCAGCAGATCGAAGACGTGATCGGGCTTGATGCGTCCGATGCGGTGATGATCTCGGCCAAGACAGGCCTGAACATCGAAGGCGTGCTGGAGGCGCTGGTTACCCGCCTGCCGCCGCCGGTGGGCAATCCCGATACGCCGCTGAAGGCGCTGGTGGTGGATAGCTGGTACGACCAATACCTGGGCGTGATTGTGCTGATCCGCGTGAAGGATGGCCGCATCCGCCGTGGCCAGAAGGTGCGCATGATGGCGCAGGGCTCCACCCACCTCGTGGAGCAGGTGGGTGTGTTCTCGCCGCGCATGGTCGCGGTGAACGACCTTGGGCCGGGTGAGATGGGCTATATCACCGCGGCCATCAAGACGGTGGCCGACATCGCCGTGGGCGATACCCTTACCGACGACCGCCAGCCCGCGGCCGCGGCGCTGCCGGGTTTCAAGCCGAGCGTGCCGGTGGTGTGGTGCGGCCTGTTTCCCGTGGATGCCGACGACTTCGAGAAGCTGCGCGACAGCCTGGCCAAGCTGCGGCTGAACGACGCGAGCTTCCACTACGAGGCGGAGAGCAGTGCGGCGCTGGGCTTCGGCTATCGCTGCGGGTTCCTGGGGCTGCTGCACCTGGAGATCATCCAGGAGCGGCTGAGCCGTGAGTTTGACCTCGACCTGATCGCCACCGCACCCAGCGTGGTTTATCGCCTGTTCCATAACGACGGGACGATGACCGAGTTGCACAACCCGGCCGATATGCCCGATCCCACCAAGATCGATCATATCGAGGAGCCGTGGATCAAGGCGACCATCATGGTGCCGGACGAGTATCTGGGATCGATCCTGACCTTGTGCAGTGAGCGGCGCGGGCAGCAGGTGGACCTGACCTATGTCGGCAACCGCGCGATGGCGGTGTATCGGCTGCCGTTGAACGAAGTGGTGTTCGATTTCTACGACCGACTGAAATCGGTCAGCCGCGGCTATGCCAGCTTCGACTACGCGATCGACGCGTACCAGGAAGGCGAGTTGGTGCGCATTTCGATCCTGGTGAACCTGGACCCGGTGGACGCGCTGTCGTTTATCGCCCACCGCAGCCAGGCCGAACGGCGCGGGCGTTCGATCTGCGAGAAGCTGAAGGACCTGATTCCGAAGCAGCTGTTCAAGATCGCCATCCAGGCGGCGATTGGCGGGCGGGTGATTGCGCGCGAGACGATCGGCGCGCTGAGCAAGGACGTGACCGCGAAGTGTTATGGCGGCGACATCAGCCGCAAGCGAAAGCTGCTGGAGAAGCAGAAGGAAGGCAAGAAGCGGATGCGCCAGTTCGGCAAGGTGGAGATTCCGCAGAGTGCATTTCTCGCCGCACTGAAGATGGATGCCTAGCAGCCTGTCGGAGTTAGCGCGACGCGTGAGTCGCCGTTAGGCTCAGTGCATCGCTTCTTTGCCCTGCGCTGCCCTGCCCTGCCCCGGAGCGGACCCGCATGGACCACTTCCGCCCGATTGACCGCGATACCGATTTTCTGATGCCACCGTCGGTGGACGAGTGGCTGCCGCAGCGGCATCTGACGCGGTTCGTGGTGGAGGTGATCGCGGGCTTGGACGTGCGATCTATGACCAGCCGCTATCGTGGCACGGGTGAGGTGCCGCATCACCCGAAGCTGCTGCTGGGCGTTGTCGTCTACGGTTATGCGACGGGCGTGTTTTCCAGCCGCAAGCTGGAGCGTGCGACCTATGACTCCGCGGATCGGTCGGATGCGCCGGACGGCCTGTCGATCCCCGAGGAACTGGCACGTCGCGGGCGGCGGGTTCGAGCAGTGCTACAACGCGCAAGCGGTCGTGGCTGGCGGCAGCCTGCTGGTGATTGCTGTCGATGTTGCGCAAACTCCCAACGACAGTCAGCAGCTTGCGCCGATGCTGGGCAAGATCGCGTGCCTGCCCGACGCCCTTGGCCGCGCCGAAACGCTGCTTGCCGACAGCGGCTATTTCAGCGCGGCCAACGTGGAGGCCTGCACGGCCGCTGGGATCGCCCCGCTGATCGCGCGAGGGCGGCAGGCGCACTACCCACCATTGGCCGAGCGCTGCGCCGCGGCGCCTCTGCCGCCGGAGAACCCGACGCCGGTTGAGGCGATGTCCTATCGGCTGAAAACGGCCGACGGCAAGAAACTCTATGCGCTGCGCAAGAAGATGCCGGAACCGGTGTTCGGGATCATCAAATCGGCGCTCGGATTCCGCCAGTTCCTGCTCCGCGGGTTCGAAAACGTGCGTGGCGAGTGGAGCCTTGTGACCATGGCCTGGAACATGAAGCGGATGTTCGTCCTGGGCGGCGCGACCTGAGCCAGATCGCACCATCTGGCCGCACAGCCAAGCCCTACAGCGCGAGCAACGCCGCCGAACCGCGCACGTCACGCGCTATTATACCAACCGCCGTCAAGAACGATCCTTCGTTAGGCAAGGCCAGGGCTTCGCCCTGGACCCACCATGGGCCAAGCCCCTGGACCTTAACTATATGATAATAAAATGGTTTCCAAAGGCCGCCGGCCTTTGGTGGGTCCAGGGCAAAGCCCTGGCCTTGCCTTTGTACATCGGTCAATCAATAGGGCGATTGGTATTACAGCACACCAATGACGTACCCATCGGGCCCCGCTACTGCCCATGTGGGCTCAACCTCATCTTGGAACTGCCAAGCGACGAAACTCCGACAGGCTGCCAGGGTGCTTGCCGCCCAGCAGGCCCTGCCGAACGGCGAAATCGATCAAATCGGCGTTGCCGTGCAGGCCGAGCGCTTCCATAGCCCGGTATTTATGGAAGGCGACGGTGCGGGGGACAATGCCGAGGGCGCGGGCGACTGCCTTCATTGGCATGCCGGTCACCAGCAGCTTCAGGACCTCGAGCTCGCGCGCTGTCAGGCGGCCGACCGGGTTGGCGACAGGGGTTGTGCACAGCGCCGCGATATCGCCGCCGCAGATGCTGGGGGCGAGATAGCGCCCGCCGGCCGCGACGAGGCGGAGGACACGCAGCAGCTCGGTGGCAGGGATTGATTTCGAAAGATAAGCCGAGGCGCCCAGGTTTAATGCCAGGGCGGCAACCTCCGGGTCGTTCTCGACGGACAGGTAGACCAGGCTGGCGTCGACGCCGGCGGCCCGGAGCACACTCCCCGCTTCGAGGCCGCTGAGGCCGGGCATGCCGACATCGAGCAGGATGAGGTCTGCCTGTCGTTCGCGGGCTAGCGACACGAGGTCGGAGCCATTGGATGCGGCTCCGACCAGTTCGAACTCCTGGTTCAGCAGTACCTGCAGCAGGTCGAGCACGAGTGCGTGGCCGTCTGCAATTATAAGCCTGGACTGTTTTCCCTTCTCCGAAACCAATTCGGAGCGGTCCAGAGGAATTTTTTCAGTTTTTGAGCGTATCATAGCGATGTCTTCCTGTTGGAATACGAATCGCGAATCGACATACAAAGATATGCAGAACTCGTTGCTTTACATCCAAGCATTGCTGTCGCCGATGACTCATAGCGGCACCGTTCAGTTAATTAATTGTTAATCTCATTTACCGGTATTTTACTCATCACATACGCGAGAGCGTGCTGCTCAGCATCGAGAGCATTAGTTGCGCAGCCGTCGACATCAGAATTGGAGGGTGGGAGCCTGCATTGCAGGCGCTGGCCAAGCAGGTTGCCGTCTCGTGGCGGCGGAGAGGACGCAGCCGCTGATCGGCCACCAGGGTCAACACCGCGGTCCTGCGCGGTCGCGGATGCGGATCGCGCGATCGCCGCACGCGCCGCCAGGGCCAGAACGGACGCCATCGGTCCGCAGTTCGTGGTGGCGGCGCATGACTCCGGCTGTCTGATCCTGGTCAAAGGTGGTAACCTCGATGTGCTGCAGCGCGGCCTGCCGCATTATGCGCCCGAGCAGCAGCGGCTGATTGTGGCGTCGTTACGGTCAGCCGGTGCGCGGCAGACGCGGCGCGAGCCGATCTGGGTGAACGTCAACGCCGATATCGCCGAGATGGCGGCGTTGATGCCCAGCGCCCTCGGTCGGTCGATCACGATCAGCCTGCGGCAGGACCGGGATCTCATCGGCTGCCGCCGTAAAGGAACCCGCCGAAGGCTCATATGTGATGGTGTCGGCCGGTGACACCGGGGGCTGGGATTCCGCCGAGCTGCGCCCCAGGAGACTTGAGTGATTCTTCACCACTCGCCGGTCGGGCTCGGGCAACGGCGCCGGGCTTGGTGTGATCCGCGGCTTCGACAAGGTTTCCGGTGGGTACGTGGAACTGGACAGCGAACCGAACAGGGGCACGATCTTCAGACTGCGTTTCCCGGCATCCGCCCCGCCGCCGGTCAATCGATCCGCTTCGTGGTGATGCTGTCGTGAGGTGCTGCCGATGATTCGATACCCGCGGCCGCGATGCCGTGCAGCAGCCGGGCTCCGGCCGCGGTGTGTATGAACAGCACGCTGCGGCGATCGCGCGGATCGGAGCGGCGCTCGATGAGGCCCTGCTCTATCAGGTGATCCACCATGCGGCCGACCGCCGGCTTGTTGCTGCCGAGATTGGCTGCGAGTTCCCGCAAGGTACGGTTCCCGCAGCGCATGTAGCACGACAGGAGGATCGAGAGCTGGCGGATCGTTAGGGTGTAGCGAGGCTGGCCGATCGTGAGACAGAAGCGAGGCTGGTGGATCACGTGCTCGAGCATAAGGAGAAGTTTTCGCAGTTCGCGTTCCTTGATGTCAAGGTCGTCGTTCATCCGATTTTCTGCCTTGTTGGAATGCTTGCCGACGCCTGCGCTAGCATACCTGAGTGGGCCGATGTCCTGCGGCGAGATTGACGCTGCGCTCCGCTCGTCGTGCCGCTCGCGGGTGGTCGTTCCGCCGGGCACGAGCCTTACGGGCCATCAACCGCCGGCTTTGCCTTGTTAGGAACAACGCAGAATATCTGCGCATGGCAAACACCGCTCCGGCGTTTCCCCGCTCCCGTCTTGTTTGACAAGACATAATCCCTAGAACCAGCTAATAGTTTACTTTCGACAAACGCACATCTGTCTTTTTTACCAGTATCCCTCTGAACCTGTCATTTTTGACAGAGGTGCTCGTCGGCTCTGTCAGAAATGACAGTATCTTCCGGACAACGTTTCCTTAATCCTGTACCTGTCGCCATAGTGGTCGGCCCTTCCGGATCCACCGTCTCCGGATCACGCTGTGCTTGAGAAACGACCATAGTCGGGAGGAATTATCATGCCGACAATTGAACCGAAACCCCTGATTGTGATCGACGGATATTTCACCGACTGGGTGATCTCCGAGCAGATTGACTACGGCGACGTTCTGGGCTTCACGCTCTACGGACAGGCGCAGGGAACCAACTTCAACTTCGCCCTGAACGGCACCACGTTGATCGGCCCGGCGACGACGTTCTGGTTCAACACTGATCAGAACGCCGCCACCGGCTACCAGATCTTCGGGTTCGCCGGCGGCGCCGAGTTCAATGTGGAGATCAGGACCGACGGCACGGCGGCGCTTTATACCGGCGGAGCTGGCGAGACGTTGGTGCTCGACAACATCCCGCTCGCCTATTCTACGGACCAGATGTCGGTCGAGTTCTCGATCCCGAAGTCGGCGCTGGGCGAACCGGCGGCGATGAACGTGCTCTACGATGTCAACAATTCGCTGTTCGGCCCGTTAAACTACTCGGCACAGCCCTATGTCGCCTATAGCGACGAGATTGTGCGCACCGATTTCACACGCCGCATCGGCATCGTTTATTCACAGACTACGGCGGACAACTACTTCTCGGACACGGCCTACTCCCAGCTTTTCATGGCGATGCAGAGCCAAGCCATGCAGGCCGGCATCAGCTTCGATGTGTTGACCGAAGCCGACCTCACCAATGTCGCCAAACTCGCCAACTACGATGCACTGGTGTTCCCCTCCTTCGCCAATGTGCAGGCAAGCGAGGTGGATGCCATCACCAACACGCTGCTGCAGGTAACCAAGCAGTTTGGCGTTGGCCTGATCACCGCAGGCAACTTCCTCACCAATGACGAGAACGGCGCGCCGCTGCCTGGCGATTCCTATGCGCGGATGAAGTTGCTGTTCGACGCCACCCGGGTCACCGGCGGCTTTCCGGCCGATGTCACGCTCACTGCCGCTGAGGCGGCGCCCTCGGTGTTCGGCACGCTGACTCCGGGGGAGACCATCTACAGCTATTCCCAGGTCGCCTGGGACGCGTTCGAGAGCGTCAGCGGCAGTGGCCAGACGCTGGCCACGGAAACCATCGGCGGCGAAAGCTATGCCGCGGCGCTGGCGACGCAGACCGGCGGCAAGAATGTGCTGTTCTCTACAGCCGGCGTGATGGCGGACAACAATTTGCTTTGGCAGGCGATCAACTATGTCGCCAAGGATCCGGGTGTGCAGCTCAGCCTCGACCTGACCAGGTCGGAGGGCATCGTGGTTTCGCGCACGGACATGGATCAAAGCATGTACAGCTACAACGTGAGCCCGAAGGATGGGAGCCCGGGGATATATGAGGTTCTGCTGCCGATCCTGGAGCATTGGAAGGCTGCGTACAACTTCGTCGGCAGCTACTACGTCAACATCGGCAACGACTCGGCCAATGAGGAGGTGACCGACTGGGCGGTGTCGGCGCCGTATTATGCGCAGATCATCGCCCTGGGCAACGAGCTCGGCACGCACAGCTACACCCACCCGGACAACACCAACGTGCTGACGCCGGCGCAGATCGAGTTCCAGTTCGAGCAGAGCAAACTGGCGATCGAGCAGCAGATGTCCGCCTATCTCGGCAAGCCCTTCACCATCTTGGGCGCCGCCGTGCCGGGCGCCATCGAGACGCTGGCGACGTCCGAGCAGATCATCCAGTATTTCGACTACATGACCGGCGGTTATTCGAGCGTCGGCGCCGGCTATCCCGGTGCATTCGGCTTCCTCACGCCGGGCCTCACCGACGCGGTTTACCTGGCGCCGAACACCTCGTTCGACTTCTCCCTGGTCGAATACCACAATTTGGGTGCGGATGGGGCGGCGGCCGCTTGGGGTGCCGAGTGGAACCAACTCGTCAACAACGCGCAGACCCCGATCGTATTGTGGCCGTGGCACGACTATGGACCGACCTTGACCTCCGACCCGGGGGTGTCGTCGCCATATACGCTCGGGCTGTTCACCGACTGGATCGAGCGCGCCTATGCGAGCGGCGCGGAGTTCGTCACGGGAGCCGAGCTGGCCGAGCGGATCCAGAGCTTCTACCACTCCGGCGTAACCTCGACGATCAATGGTAACGTGATCGACGTGACCGTCGCCTCGCAGAATGCCGGCGACTTCGCGCTCAATCTCTCCGGCCTCGGGGCCCAGGTGATCGCGAACGTCGCCGGCTGGTATGCCTATGACGAGGACAGCCTGTTCCTGCCGGATGCCGGCGGCAGCTTCTCCATCACCACCGGCGCCATCGCGGACAACGTGACCCGTATCGTGGCGCTGCCGATGCGGGCGGACCTTCTGTCGGTCACCGGCGACGGGCTCAATCTCGGCTTCTCGGTGTTCGGCGAAGGCAACGTGCTGATCGATCTCGGCGAGGTCGGCAACCTGATGCCGGTCGTCACCGGCGGCGCTATCGCCAGCCTGACCGGCGACATGCTGGATATCAGCCTTTCCGGGATCGGGCTGCACACGGTGGGCCTCAGCTTTATGGCGCCGGCGCCCACCGCGATGGTGAGCACACTCTCGCTCTTGGCCGATACCGGGGCCAGCGCCAGTGACTTCGTGACCATGACGGCGGCGCAGACCATCTCGGGCACGCTGAGCGCGGCGCTGGCGGCTGCTGAAGTGGTGCGGCTGTCGCTCGACGGCGGCCTCAGTTGGCTTACCGCCAATGCTACGACGGGCGACGCCAGCTTCACCTTAGCAGACGTGGCGTTGAGCGGCGCGGGCACGCTGGTCGCGCGGGTGGAGAATGCAGACGGCACGCCTGGCGCTGCGCTGGCGCAGGCCTATGTGCTGGACCAGCAGGCGCCTGACGCGCCGTCCATGCCCGATCTGCTGGCTGCTTCGGACAGCGGGGTCTCCGCCACCGACAACCTCACCAACGTGGCGGCGCCTAACTTCAGCGGCACGGCAGAGGCCGGCAGCACGGTGAACCTGTTCAACGGCGCGACAATGGTTGGCACCGGCATTGTGGCGGCCGACATGACCTGGACCGTGCTCGGCCCCCTGACCCAGGACGGCGTGCATACAATCACTGCGCAGGCGGTCGATCACGCTGGCAACACCAGCGCCGTCTCCACCGCGCTCGCGGTTACCCTGGATACCCAGGCGCCGGCTGCACCAAGTTTTGTGTCGGCAAGTTCAGTGTCGTCCAGAGTCACGAGGCTGAACGGCCTGGGAGAGGCGGGCGCCACTGTCGTGGTGCTGGACGAGACCGCGGTGATCGGCAGCGCTACGGTCGGCTCGACCGGCGATTGGAAGATGAATTTCCAGGTGGGCGCCACACCGCGCGTGCTGACCGCCCATCAATTCGACGGCGCCGGTAATCTCGGCGCCGACACGTCCGGCGCCGCGATCATCGGCACCCGGGGTAAAAACACACTCGCCGGCACCTCTGGTGACGATCTATTCTTCGGTGGCGCCGGCGCGGACAGGTTCTTGCTCGACGCGGGCTTCGGTCGCGATCTGATCAGCGATTTCATTCCGACCGGGTCAGCCCACGACATCATCAACTTCCGCGCGATCCCCAGTCTCGCCAGCTTCGCCGACGTGCTCGCACATGCCAGCACCGTCGGTACCGGTGTGGTGATCGGGCTCGACGCCAGTAATTCGATAACACTTGCCAACGTCAAGCTGGGAAGCCTGACGGCATCGGACTTCACTTTCGTCTAGCACACGGCATCCGGCTGGCCCTTGTTGCCAGGCCGATGACAGACGGACACCAACGATCAGAAGAGTGTCTTATCATGTGCGGAATTATTGGCGCGGTCAGTTCTCGGGAAGTCGCTTCGCTCATCCTGGCGTCGCTCAGTCGGCTATCCTATCGCGGCTATGTCCGCGCATGCCGAGGCCTACGCGGCCGGCGAGATGAAGCACGGCCCGATCGCGCTGATCGACGCACTCGTTCCGGTCACCGCCATCACGCCATCCGGCCCGCCGTTCGACAAGACCGCGTGCAACCTGCACGAGGCGACGGCGCGCGGCGGCCAGATCAGCGCCTTCACCGATGCCGAGGGCGCCGGCTGGCTGCAGGATCTCCCCACCGGAACCATCGTGCTACCCACCGTCGAGCCGTATGTCGCGCCGATCCTGCACGCTATCGCGGTGCAGATGCTCGCCTCCAAGTGGCGTTACTAACCCGCACCGACATCGATCAACCACGCACTCTCGCGAGATCGGTGACCGTGGAGTAGCCGCGGCCGGCGCGCGTCGCACGCCGTCTCGAGTGGTGCGCTTGGTTTGACATCAAGGCGGTTCACTCCTGTTCCACGAGCGGCGAGCAACCTCATCCATGGCGTTGGCCGGACAGCCACAGCAGCCACAGCAGCCGCTTGCGACGGAAGCGCGGCGCGCGGCGCGCGTCCCGCGAACGCTGTTCCTGGCGCTAGTGGCGCTTTCTGCAGCGCCGCTTGGCGCCGGTCTGTGGACCGCGCTGCCTGCTGCACAACAGTCGGCCGCGAAGCAGGTCCTGTCGCGTGTGGGTGCGCAGCTGAGCATCGTGGCGGGATGGTACGAGCCGAGAATGACGTCGCCCGCCACGCCCGGCGCGATAGTCGCCGCACCGGACGCAACGCTGCCCGGCATGGCTGATCCGCTACGGGCGGCGGGCATCGCGCAGCGTACCACGCTCGCCTATGGCGACAGGCTTGCCGTCACCTTCTACGAAAGCTTCGGCATCGCACTCGAGAGCCGCGACGCCGGCCGCCCGGTCACCACCATCTATCCGCGGGTCGACCTGTCCGCGGACTACGTCATCGATGAGGATGGGTTGGTCACGATTCCCAGGCTCGGCACCTTCGCGGTTGCCGGCATGGGGCTCGGCGCGGCGCAGTCCGCTCTGCAGGATGCGTTTCACCGCGTCTTCGGCCGGTCCGGCGACGTGCGCATCGCCATCCAGGAGCGCCAGCCCATCTACCTGCTTGGCGCGGTGCGCGCCGCCGGCGTATTCGCCTACCGCCCCGGAATGACGGTGCTGCAGGCGCTGGCAACGGCCGGCGGCACCCAAGGCAGCACCAGCGACGTCTCCGTCTCGATCGAGGTGGTCCGCGAGACCCAGCTGCTGCACCAGGCGCAGACGCGGCGCAATCGGCTGCTGGTCGCCCGCGCCCGTCTGGCGGCGCTGCGTTATAATGTCGACACCATAACCCCGCCGCCCGAGCTGACGCGACTGCTTGCCGGCAAGGACGTGCCTGGCGAGGTGGCTTCCCTGCTCACCGGTGCGCAGGCCAGTCTGCGGACGGAGCGGGCCCAGTACCAACAGCAACGCGCGCTGGCCGAGCGGCAGGCAGCGATCGCCGCCGCCGAACTGCGGGCGCAAGCGCTGCGGATCCTCCAGCTCGACTTGCTGGTCGCCAGGAAGACCAAGCGGCTTCGCGAGCTCGAGGGCATCGCGGTGAGCGGTAGCGTCCCGCACTTCAAGCTCATCGACGTCGCGGTCGATATCGCCGAGGTGGCCGCACGGCGAGAGGACGCCCGCGTCGGCGTCGCGCAGAGCGAGCGCCGCGTGCTCGAAGCTGAAATCCTGCTGGCCAAGATCGATCTCGAGCATTCGGCGGGGATCGACAAGGCGCGGTCCGAGATCGAGCAGGAAATCGAGGAGGCCGGCCCCAGGATCGCCGCGATGCAGGCGGTGATCCGGGTGCTGCAAACCGGGACCACCGAGGCGGCGCGCGATCCCGCCGCGCCTCTCGTCTTCCTCGTCACCCGCCGCACCGCTGGCGGCTCCGTCGTGCTCGCGGCCAGCGAGCTGACCGAACTGTTGCCCGGCGACGTGATCCAGGTGAGTTCAGGCGGCCGCGTTCGTGCGCCGCAGGGCTGGATCAGCAACGCAGTCATGCCATGAGGCCATCACCCGGAGATTGAAATGGAACTCGCAACCCCGACGGTCCAACGGCCGCTGGATATGGCTTTCGTGCCGCCCCACAGCGACAGCGTCACCCAAGCGGTTATCATGGCGGGTGGCAAGGGAACGCGCCTGCACCCTTATTCGGCGTTGTTCCCCAAGCCGCTGATGCCCCTCGGCGATATGCCGGTACTGGAGTTGCTGCTGCGGCGCATGCAACGCGCCGGAGTGACCGACGTGATCCTCGCGGTGAACCATCTCCGCCACCTGATCGAGGCGTTCTTCGGCGACGGCAGCAAGCTTGGCGTGCGCATCCGCTACTGCGACGAGGACAAGCCGCTCGGCACCGCCGGTGCGCTAGGCAACATGCTCGACCAACTCGATGAGAACTTCTTTGTCTCCAATGGCGACCTGCTCACCAGCATGGACCTGAGGGCGATGGCCCACCAGCACCTGGACATGCACAGCGATGCTTCGATCGGCGTGTTTGAGCGCGAGAACAAGATCGATTTCGGCCTGATCGAGTTCGACGCGGAACGGCGCCTCTCCGCCTACCGGGAGAAGCCGAGCACGACGTACTACGTCAGCATGGGCATCTACATGCTGAACCGCGAGGCGGTGCGCCGATCCGTTGTGAGCGGCGAATATTTGGACATGCCGACTCTGCTGCTGCGGATGCGCGACGCCCAGGCGGATGTGCGCTGCTTCCACGACCAGTGCATCTGGCTCGATATCGGGCGGCCAGACGACTTCGCCCTGGCGCAGAGCATGTTCGAGCAGAACCGCGCATTGTTCCTCGGGGAGTGAGGGCGGTGCAGCGCGCCATCGTGACCGGGGCGGGCGGGTTTCTGGGGCGGCACCTGGTGCACACTCTGGAACGGCGCGGGGTGGTCGTCACCGCGCTCACCCGGCGGCCGCGCCCGGGCGCGATCTGTCTCCCGATGGGCGATGCGGCGACCTCCGCTGCCCGCCTCGCCGACATCGTCAAGGTGGCCGACCCGGACACGGTATTCCAGCTGGTCGGCCGCTCGACCGGGTCGGACACGGAGCTGGAGCGGGCCAATGTGGGGGTCACGATCGACCTCATGTTGGCCTTGCGGGACGCCGGTGCCTGCCCGCTGCTGGTCTGTTGCGGCAGCGCCGCCGAGTACGGTGCGGCGATCGCAGACGGGGTGCCGGTTGCCGAGGACGCCGTTTGCGCGCCGCAAAGCCGCTACGGCGCCAGCAAGCTGGCGCAGACCTCCGCGGTGCTGGCACGCTCCGAGGCGCTCGATATTCCCGTGGTCGTGGCCAGGATTTTCAACGCCATCGGGCCGGGCATGCCGTCGCACCTGGCGCTTGGGGACTTCGCGGGGCAGATCTCGCGGCTGCCGTTGGCCGGGGTGCTCAAGACCGGCAACCTCGAAGTCCGCCGCGACTTCGTGGATGTCGAGCACGTTGCGGACGCCCTGTGCAAACTGGCCGTGACCCCGGCGGCGAGGGGCATCGTCAACGTCTGCAGCGGCCAAGGCACCCCCCTCGCCAACCTAGTGCAGCGCCTGGTGGAACTCTCCGGCAAGCGCGTCACTGTCGAGCCGGAGGCGGCGCGCTTCCGCGTCGGTGAGCTCGGGACAGTCGTGGGCAGCACAGCCCGGCTCGAAGCGCTCGGCGCCGGCTTGCCAGCCACCAATCATGCCGAGGTGATGGCCCGGATCTGGCGGCATGCCACCGCGGGCGGGAGCCTGGCGTGAGGATGCAATCCCCGACCGTTGCCCCAGCGGCAGACGGGCGGCGGGCTCGACCGCCGGTGGCGGAGCGCTCACTCGCACAGATCCTGGCGCTCGATGACGGCTGGAAGTTCGTCGGGGAGACGATTGGTCTGCTGGGCCTGATCTGGCTCTGGCAGCGTGGCTTCGCCATCGCGCCGATTGAGCAGGGCAGCATGCCGCATCCGTACTGGGTTCCGGTGCTGCTGATGTCGGCCCAGTACGGCATCATGGGCGGCCTGTTCGCGAGCCTCGCGGCGACCGCGGTGGTTTTTGCCGACGGGTTGCCGGCCCAGTCCGCCGCCGAGGATTTCTACGATCACGCGGCGCATGTCGCGACCCAACCCTTCGCCTGGTTCGCCGCCGCACTGGTGCTCGGCGGCCTGCGCACGCTGCATCGGCATCACCAGGCGGCGCTGCAGGAACGGCTGGACCACACGACGAAGCTGGCGGGCACGCTGGCCAAGGGGTTGGAGCAGGCGGTGGATCAGCTCTGCCGGCTGGAGCGGCGCATCGTGATGGATGGCGCCACTGTAGGCGCGCTGCTCGGCAGTCTCGCCAAGCTGGAGCTCACCGACCGGCCGGCGCTGCTGCGCAGTACCCTCGAAGCGATCCAGTACGGCGTCGGGGCCACCAGCTTCGCCATCTATCTACGCGGCCCCGGCGGGCTTGAGCCCTGCGTCGGGCTCGCCGACGGGGTGAGCGTTGGCATGGCCGCGCTGCCGGTGCTGCCGGCCGAGCTGCGCGACCGCTGCCAGCGCGGCGGCACCGATCAGCACCCGGCGGCCCGCCAGGCCGCGGACGACGACGCCGTGGCGGCGCCGATCTGGGCGCCGATCCTTCCGGCAGAGGGCGAGCCGGTCGGCATGATCGTCTGCACCCGCCTCAACCCGGCGCAGGATCGCCGGGCCGCAACGCGCCGCCTCGGGGAGATCGGCCGCGTGCTCGCAGCACTGCTGCCGGCCTGTCCCGAACCGCCTACGCGCGCCGTCCGCCCATGACCATCGCCGCGCAGATCTCTTCGCCGGTCGACGAGCCAGTGGCGACGGCGGGGTGGCTGCTGCTCGTCGTCCCTCTGCTGCTGCTGCAGTTCGCGCTGCTGTTCCATCTCGCGGCGGGCGGGCTCACGCTGTCGAGCTATCTCGCGGCGCATCTGGCACTGTGCGGCGGGGCCGGGTTTGCCGGCGGCACCTGGGCGATGGCGGGGCCCCATCGCTGGCGGCCGGACCGTCTCACCATGGCGACCGCCCTCATCGCCTGGACAACGCTGGCCGGCCCGTTCGGCGCCCTCGTCGCGGCCGCCTTCCACACCGCCGCAGGCGTCGGTGCCGCCGCGACGGGTGATGCCGCGCCGCCCGCCTCGCCGGGTGCGCCAGAACGGCTCGATCTGTTGGAGGCAGCGCTGCTAGATCGTCGGCTGCGGGTGGACGCGGTGGATGCGATCCGCTCGCTGCTCGATGTCATGCTGGACGGCAGCCAGACGGAGAAGTTCGACGCGCTGAGCCTGATCTCCAAGCGCTACGGCCCCGATGCGGCGCCGGCGCTGCGACGCGGCCTGGCCGACCCGGACGGCGCGGTGCGGGTGCTCGCCGCCACCGTGATCGCGCAGCAGAACAATGCCTGCACCCGGCGCATCGGCGAATGCCTCGCACGGGCGCAGGCCACGCCGGAGGCGCCGGGTGGCTGGCGGGAACTGGCCCAGGCGCATGTGGACTACGCGCAGAGCGGCCTGTTGGAGGCGGCGCGGGCAGACGGCGAGTTGGCCCAATCCGCCGCCTTCCTGGCGCGGGCCGCAGGGCTCGCTCGCTTGCCGGGAGACGCGACTGCATGACCGGCCCTTCCGACATCTGCCTCATCGTCGAGGGAGGCTATCCCTATGCGCTCGGGGGCGTCGCCTCCTGGATGGACGCCTATATGCGCGCCTCGCCCGAACTGAAGTTCCATGTCATTTCGATCGGCATCGCGACACAGCCGCGGGAGCGGAAATACCCGATCGCGGACAACGTCGTCGGCATCACCGACGTCAACCTCGATTCCTGCCCGGCCGGTCGGTCGCCGGCCGCGCGCGACCGGACCGCAATCGCCTCCGCGATCGGCCAGCTGCACGCGGTTCTTGCGGGCGACTGCAACGCAGGTTTTGCGGAGCTGGCCGGATTGGTCCGCCGCTCCGGCTTCGGACGGTCGGCGCTGCTCGACTCGAAACCGGCCTGGGCGGCGATGGAGCGCGTCTACCACGAGTTGCTTCCCGATGGCCCGCTGCTGGATTTCTTCTGGTCCTGGCGCTTTCTTGCCCGCAGCGTGCTTTCGATCATCACGACACCGCTGCCGCCGGTGCGCATCTTCCACGCCGTCTCCACGGGATATGCCGGACTGCTCGGCGCCTACGCCGCCCTCGTCACCCGGCGACCCTATGTGGTCACCGAACACGGCATCTACACCAACGAGCGTCGTATCGAGCTCGGCGTAGCCAAATGGATATACGATTGCGGCGCGACCGGCTTCACGGTCGGCACCCGTCCGCCCTTGCTGCGCGACGTGTGGCTCACCGCGTTCACCAACTTCTCCCGTATCTCCTACAGCGGCGCCGATCTCATCACCACGCAGTACCGCGCGAACCAGCAGTACCAGCGGCTGGACGGCGCCCCTGAGCACAAGCTGCGCATCATCCCGAACGGCATCGACGTGGCGCTGTACGACGGCGTCGTGCGCTCCACCGCGCTGCGTCCGCCCACCGTGCTGATGATCGGGCGGATCGTGCCGATCAAGGATGTGCGCACCTTCATCATGGCGGTCTCGCTGCTCAAGGAGCTGGTGCCCGACGTGGTGGCGGTGCTGATCGGCCCGGAGGAGGAGGACCCTCCATATGCCGCCGGCTGCCGCGCACTGGTTGCCCAGCTTGGCATTGAGTCCTCGGTGCGCTTTCTCGGCCGGGTGCCTGACGTGAAGGAGCATCTCGGCGCCGCCGACGTGGTGGTGCTGACCAGCATCAGCGAGGCGCAGCCGATTGCCTTGCTGGAGGCGGCCGCCACCGGCCTGCCGGCGGTTACCACCGATGTCGGCTCGTGCCGCGAGATTATCGAGGGATTTGTCGACGATCCGGTGGTGGGGCGTGGAGGCATTGTCGTCGAGGCCTGCAATCCGCGCGCGGTCGCCGAGGCGCTGGCCACCATCCTGCTCGATGCGGAGCTGCGCGCCGAGATGGGCCGGGTGATGCAGCGACGGATTTCCCAGATCTACCACAAGGCCCGCATCAAGCGCCTCTATGACGAGCTTTACGCCGAGCTGCCGGCGGCGCCCGCTCCGGCCTCGCCCTACGCCCAGTCAGATCGGGCGGCGGCACCGCGCGCGCGCCGTCCTGGCATGCGGCACGCGGCAGATGTTGCCGCGCACGGGGGCGGCTGAGCGCCATGGGCAGCGTCAACATCACGATCGAGCGCATGACAAGCCAGCGAGCGCTGAGCACGGTCGTGCTGGCCTATGGCTACGCCGCCCTTCTGGTTGCCGGCCCGTGGATATTCACGATTGTCGGCATCGTCGGCCTGAGCGCCGCGCGCTGCGCCGACGAATGCGGCGAGCTGGTGGTGTTCCGCTCGGTCGTCATCCACAACTCGCTGTTCGCCCTGGTGATCACCAGCCCGCTGGCATTCTTTTTCGGCCGCTACGTCTCCGACCGCGTCTATGCTGGCGAGACGGATAGGGTGTTCTTCGCCCTCACCACCTCCGTGAACCTGTTCAGCCTGGTTGTCGCCGGTGTGCTGGTGCCGTTCTACCTGGTTGTGGTGACGCTGACCGACGCCGAACGGCTTGCGGCGATCCACAGCGCCTTCCTGATCGGCCTTTCCTGGTTGCTGATCCCCTTCCTCGCCGTGGCCAGGGCACATCGCGCGACGCTGTTGGCATTTGGCCTCAATGCGCTGGCGATGGTCCTGCTCGGCCGGCTGCTGACGGATCCATCGGCCAGCGTGCTGCTGACCGCCTTCAATGCCGGCTTCGCGCTCACCGACACGATCCTGGTGGCCGCGGTGATGCGTGCTTTCGGCAGCCGCATCCGGCCGGACTGGGACGGCTTGCGCGCCCAGTTGCGCCGCTGGGAACTGCCGGCGGCAGGCTGCGCCTACGCGGTCGGCATCTGGGCGGACAAGGTGGTGATGTGGCATGCGGCACCTTCCGGCGGGCTTCTAGTCGCCGGTGTACTGCGCACCGCGCCGAGCTACGACACCGCCATGTTCTGGGCGCAGATGGCGTCGATCCCGGTCATCGCGGTCGCCTTCGTGCATGTCGAGACTAGGCTGTCCAGCCTGTTCGGCCGCTTTTACGGCCGCCTCGGCGAGGCCGCCAGCCTGCGCGAGCTGAGCGTGGTGATGCAGGAGCTGCGCGGCTGCGTCATCTCGAGCATCGGCATGCTGTTCACGGCGCTCGCCATCGTGGCGACGATGATGATCCTGATGTCGTTCGCCTTCATGAGCGAACTGGGCCTGCGGCCGGCGTACATGGGCATCCTGCGGGTCGCGCTGTGGGCCATGGCCTTCCACACCAGCGCGATGTTCTGCTTCGTCTTCCTGCTGTACTTCGACCTGCGCCGACACGCATTACTGGTCACCGCGTTCTATGCGGTGCTGAACCCGGCGCTCACCTTCGCGTTCCTGCCGCTCGGCCAGCCCTATTACGGCTACGGCAGCATGATCGCCGCCGCCGCGACCTTCGTGCTCGCGTTCAGCGTGCTGCTGCGCGAACTGCCGTGGCTGCACTACCACGCCTTCATCACCAACAACACCTCGCTCTAGGGGCATCCGACATGTGGACTGGCAAGAAGGTCATCGTCACCGGCGCTGCCGGCTTCATCGGCAGCCATCTGGTGGAGGCGCTGATCAAAGCCGGCGCCACGGTTACGGCGGTGGTGCGCTACAACTCCAATTCCGCGATCGGCAATCTTGCCCTGCTGGACCGGCGCACCCGCGATTCGGCGGTGATCGCGGCCGGCAACATCGAGGACAGCGACTTCATGTATAATATCATTAAGGGGCAGGAGATCGTCCTGCATCTCGGGGCGCTGATCGCGATCCCCTATTCCTATGAAGCACCGCGCAGCTATGTCGCGACCAACGTCGTCGGCACGCTGAACGTGCTGGAGGCGGCGCGACTCTTCGGCGTGGCCCGGGTCGTGCATACCAGCACATCCGAGGTTTACGGCACCGCGCTGCGCGTGCCGATCGACGAGAGCCATCCACTTCAGGGCCAGTCCCCCTATTCGGCAACCAAGATCGCCGCGGACAAGCTGGCCGAGAGCTACTACCGCTCGTTCGGCACTCCGGTAATGACGCTGCGGCCGTTCAACACGTTCGGGCCACGCCAGAGCGCCCGCGCTTTCATACCGACCATCATCTCCCAGGCCCTGACCAGGCCCGAAGTTCGCCTGGGCTCGCTCACCCCGGAGCGCGACATGACCTTCGTCAGCGATACGGTGGCCGGCTTCATGGCCGCCGCCATGACCCCGGGCATCGAAGGCACCACCATCAACCTGGGCACCGGCGAGACGCACACGGTCGGCTGGTTCGCCGAGCGGCTGCTGTCACTGATGAACCTCTCGCGCCCGATCGTGCAGGAGGCGCAGCGCATGCGCCCGGAACGGAGCGAGGTGCTGAAGCTCGTGTCCGACAACGCCCTGGCCCGGACGCTGATGAATTGGACTCCCAAGGTCCCGCTCGACGATGGGTTGCGCCAGACCATCGAGTTCTTCAACAGCCATCGCAGCATGGTGAACGCGGACGGCTACGTCCGCTAGGCCGGTGCCGACACAATGATCGCGCCGGCGCATCGGTTCATCGTCCTCGTCGTCATCTCCGGCGCCGCCCTGGCGCTGGTTATGGCGCCGCGGCGCAACGAGTGGTTTGCCATCATGCGTGATGAGCACAGGCAGGCGGATATTATCGCGCAGCTTGAACCGCGCCTTGCCGCCGGCGGGGTCGAGGCCGGGCTACTCGCCACGCTCGCGCGCTCGCACGCCGAACTGGGCCATCACCAGCGCGCCGCCGAACTGCTGGAGCGCTATCTGGTGTCGCGCCCGCAGGACGGTGAGGCTCATGCGGAGCTGGCGGACCTGTACCGGGCCGACGGTCTCCATGAACGACGCGTCGTCTTGCTGCAGCGCTCGCTGTCGCTGCGCCGCGACATGACGCGCGCGTTGGAACTCGCCGGCCTGTATCGCGACGGGGGACGATTTGCCGAGGAGCTGGTCCTTCTCGCCGAGTACGAGGATCGTCTCAGCCTCGCCGGCGGTCAATTGCTGCGACTGGCCGAGCTGCGCAACGCGAGCGACGACCGGCAAGGCGCCCTGCGCACCCTGCTGCGTCCGGAGGTGACCACCGCGCCGGCACCGGCGATGCAGCCGCCAGCGGAGCGCCTCTATTTGGCCGAGTTGCTGGTCGCTGCCGATCGCTACGCGGAAGCCGTGGCCTGGGGCAAGCGATGGATCGTGCAATGGGACGAGCCCTGGTTGGCGACGAAGATGCTGCAGCGCATCGTGCACCAGCTACCGCCGGCCGACGCGGCGGAACTCGCGGAGGCGATCGCCCGTCAGCATCCCGCGGTCCGGTTTTACCTCGCCGGCGAACTCGCAGCCGCCGGCGAGGCACCTGTCGCACGGCAGCTGTTGGCCGGGTGGAGCAGGGCCAACCCAGACCCGCCTGCCACCGAAGTCGCCGCCTTCGTGGCCGCCTGCGTCAGCCACAATGCGCCGGAGCTGACTTTCGCTGCACTCGCGGCGGCGGTGGTGCGGCATGCCCCCGACCGGGTCATTGCCCGCTACGTCGACGCCGTGGCCGCGGCGTTCGGGCCCGGTGCCCTGGCCCCAATCTGGTCATCGCTGCCAAGCGGGGTGATCGCCGCCAACCCGCTGCTCGCTGCCCGGCTGGCCTGGAGCGACGAGGACCGCGCCCTGACCAGACGCCTCCTGTTCGCCATCGATCCGGCAAACCTGGCCGGGGCGGACCGAGGGATGTGGCTTCAGCTTCTGATGCTGGCCGCATCCCCGCGCGAGGTGTTTGACATTCTTCGCCAGCGGCGCGCGGCCGGCCCGCTGCCGCGCGAACTGGCCCTCGAATATGCTCGCGTCGCCGGCGCACTCGGCCAAGAACTGGCCTATCGGTCCGCCATAGCTGACCTCGACGTCGGGAGGTAGCGCATGGACCTGACATTATGGCAGCCGCTGCGACGGGAATTGCTGCGCCTGACCAGCAGCCTGTTCGCGGCCCCGCGCTCCGGTCCCGGCGCCTGGCTCGCCGAACAGGCAGCCACGCCGCGCGGCGTGAAATGGCTGGCGTTCTATGGCGCGACCGCCGACGAACTGGCTCTCGCCGAATATGACGTCGTCGTGCTCGACCCGATGTTCACGGGGGTGAAGGACCTCATCACCCGACGCGGAGCGCGCGTAATCGGATATCTGAGCCTGGGCGAGATTCGGCTCGACGATCCATTCTATACCCTGCTCGATCCCGCCGCCATCCTGGAAGCGAGTCCGGCTTGGCCGGGGACGCGCAGGATCGATGTCCGGCACCCGGCGTGGTCCGAGCTGGTGTTGGGGCAAATCATTCCCGCGATAATCGCCAGCCGATTCACCGGGCTTTTCCTCGATACGCTCGATACGCCGCCCTTCCTGGAGCGTCAGGATCCGGCCGGCAAGCCCGGCATGCTGCGGGCGGCGGTGGAGCTGGTTCGCGCGATCCGCGACTCCTATCCGCAGCTTTCGCTGCTGATGAATCGCGGTTATGAACTGCTGCCTGCAGTCGTTGGCAGCATCGATGGCCTAGTCGCGGAGAGCCTGATCGCAGGCAGTGATGCAGACGGGTACAAGATGAACAGCCAGTCCGACATCGAGGCGCAGCTCTCCATGATCAAGAAGCCCACATCGGAACGAAAACCCCTGCCGGTGCTCAGCCTCGACTACTGGGACCCTCTCGACACCTCCATGATCCAGAAGATCTACCTCCTGGAGCGACAATACGGCCATCACCCGTATGTCGGCACGCGGCTGCTTGACAGGATTGTGCCGGAGCCGATTGCGTAGAGCGGGTTCGGCCAGCCCCCGTGGAGCCGCCTAAACACAGCCGTGTTGGCGCGCAGTGTTCGGATGGTGGCGTCCAGCTTGGATTGGCGCGGCCAATGGCATCCATGGACGCAAGGTGATCAGCGGCTCGATCAGACGGCTTCCCGGCACGCGTGGCGACTTTGGGGAGATTGCCCGCGTAGTCCCCGGACCAGAGATACGGCTCAGCCACCCCCTCATTTCGAATCAGCAATTTGCGGCACAAACAAGCCGGCGATTGAGACAGCCTCGGCGAAGCTTTTCATCAGCGGCGCCAGCCTGTGCTGTGGCATGTTGGGGATGAGGTCGTAGAGCATGCAGCTTTGGCGGAACAGCGAGTGGGTGCGGG
>Ga0105054_10001357_pt1 | contig 40365 bp, 39 predicted proteins | sample BON02_FD_78091 | JGI IMG/M metagenome (GOLD analysis project Ga0105054, IMG submission 78091) | Freshwater microbial communities from Lake Bonney liftoff mats and glacier meltwater in Antarctica - BON-02 (megahit assembly) | ecosystem: Environmental > Aquatic > Freshwater > Ice > Glacier...
CAAAAGCGGCTTAATGTATGTTAAACACTAGCATTGCCGGTACTTCGGTCACCCGTCGTCGGTCTTCCCGCCAGTTAACCAAAGAAAGAGGGGTCACTGGCATCATTGCGGATAATCAGAATATTTAAAATGGTTTTCTCCCAACCTTCAGCGGGATGTAGAAATGTTGGTTTTTGGTCATGCAGGATATCATGTAGTTGTTTTCCCCACCTCTAAAGGATCATTTCATGAGAATCGTGACATGGGTCTGGTAGCATCTGCCCAATGATATATTGATTAGGGACTTATACAGATTTATTGTCCTGTGAGTAATGATGCCGACAGTTTTTACAATAAGAATATTCATCCTCATCAGCGGATTCAGCATCATGTAGCTTATGACAAAATGATTTGCCATGAGATAGTAGAACGAATTCGCTTGAATACATCGGTGGCAAAAGTGGTAATGGCTGGTTGCAGTTTTGGAGGATATCATGCAGCAAATTTTGCTTTTCGGCATCCTGGATATGTGAGCCACATGTTTAGTATGTCGGGTGCATTTGATATTCGAAGCTTCGTAGCTGGTTATGAACACAACGATATCTTCTACAATAATCCATTAGAGTATCTTTCAGGTCTTCATGATCGGGAGTTATGGAAAATAGATATAGTATTTGGTACATCAAATTTGGATATCTGCTTTGATGCCAACATCAAACTTCACGAAACTCTTCGATCTAAAAATGTAAATCACTGGTTCGACGTACGCCAGAATCGTGACCATGATTGGGCTGTTTGGAAGGAAATGTTCCCGCATTATCTCAGCAGGATTAAGTTTAATTAAGTCACCTTATTAGCAATTTAGATATGAAAAAAATAGGAATACTTTTCGGAATGGAGGACACGTTTCCTCAGGCTTTTATTGATCGAGTGAATCAAAAAGCCGAAAAAGGGATCATAGCCGAAGCGCTAAAAATTGATAAAGTAATTCAAAATCACTTATCAGAATATGCTGTCATTATCGACAGGATATCTCAGGATGTGCCTTTCTATAGAGCCTATTTAAAAAATGCTGCTTTGACTGGAACAGCAGTTATCAATAATCCATTTTGGTAGAGTGCTGATGATAAATTTTTCAATAATGCCCTTGCAGATCAATTGGGAGTTCCACTTCCTAAAACAGTTATTTTACCGTCTGCTAAACATCCCGACGATACCACTTACAAATCATTTAGGAATCTTGTTGCGCCGTTGGATTGGGAAGGAATATTTGACTATGTGGGTTTTCCGGCTTATATGAAGCCATATGCAGGGGGCGATTGGAAAAACGTCTATCGTTTGGAAGATAAGGAAGAGTTTTTCAGAACTCACCCTGAGACAGGTCAGCTTGTGATGATGCTACAAGAAGAAATCGTCTTTTAAGAGTATTTCAGGGTGTATTGTCTTGGTGGAAAAGCTGTGAAAATCATGCCCTATGAGCCAAGAAATCCTCACCATTTACGCTATGTCGTAAATTGACCTCCTACTTCCAAAAAATTGTTGGCGATTGTAAAAGAGTATACCCTTTGCCTGTGTAAAGGGCTTGGCTATGATTTCAATACGGTAGAATTTGCTGTGAAAGACGGTATTCCGTATGCCATTGATTTTGGGAATCCGGCACCCGATGCGGATGTGAATTCAGTAGGGCAGGAGAATTTCGAATGGGTGGTAGAGGAAGCTGCAAAAATGGCAATAGCCTATGCCAAAGCTCAAACGCCGGGTAAAATGAATTTGACATGGGGCACATTTATAAAAGATGCCGTCAGCAGCACCAAAAGATTTTAAATTTTCAGCTTAACGAATAACTGTGGCTTCATCCCTGAAAAAGCTCCCGAAATTCACGTTAGGAGTAGAAGAAGAATACCAAATCATAGATCCCGAAACGAGAGATCTTCGCTCACACATGTCAAAAATTGTGGAGGGTGGTGAAATCACGCTCAAGGAGCAAGTGAAAGCAGAGATGCATCAATCAGTGGTAGAAGTGGGAACTAATATCTGTGAAAATGTAGGTCAGGCCCGAAAAGAAGTTTCGTATCTCAGAAATAAAATATCTGAATTGGCAGCAAATCAGGATTTAGTTGTAGGTGCGGCAAGTACACATCCATTTGCTAGATGGCAAGACCAAAAGATCACGGACGATCCCAGATACCATACTATTGTTGACGAATTAAAAGACATAGCTAGGTCAAATCTGATTTTTGGCCTTCATGTCCATGTGGGTATTGATAATAGAGAAATTGAACTTCAGCTGATGAATCAAGCGTGCTATTTTCTGCCACATATATATGCACTGACTACTAATTCTTCTTTTTGGGAAGGGAGAAATACGGGGTTTAAAGCATTCAGAGCAAAGATTTTTGCTAGATTCCCTAGGACAGGATTGCCTGAGTATTTTGATTCAGTCCAGTCCTATGATAATTATTTGGAGACGCTGGTGAAAACCAATTGTATAGATAATCCAAAGAAAATATGGTGGGATCTTAGAATTCACCCGTTTTTTAGTACGATTGAATTTCGGATTTGCGACATGTGTCTTACAGTAGATGGGACGATATGCATCGTAGCTTTGATCCAAGCTGTTGTTGCCAAATTGTATAGACTACTGCTTAGTAACACCAGTTTTAATATCTATAGAATTGCACTGATCCGTGAAAATAAATTTTGCGCAGCTAGGAATGGAATAGAGGGTAAACTTATTGATTTTGGAAGAAAAATAGAAGTACCAACTTCTGAGCTGATCATGGAACTACTGGAGTTTGTGGATGATGTGGTAGATGAACTTGACAGTCGTGAAGAGATCAATTATGTACATCAAATACTAAAAAATGGTACAGGTGCAGATCAACAATTGGCCGTATTTGACCAAACTCAGGATCTCAAAAAAGTAGTGGATATGATCACTTCAAAGTTTACAGAGGGGATTTAAGTGCTTTTACTACCTTTGCGAGCGAAAATTTAATATAAGGCAACGTGGGAAAGAAAAAATTGAACTTAGCTATCCTGGATATGTACGATGGTGAGCCAAATTAGGGGATGCGTTGCATTAAAGATATCGTGGCTAGATTTGATAGTCACCTGAACTACAAAATATTCGATGTAAGGGGTAAAGCTGAAATTCCGGAAATTCGGGATTATGACATTTTTATATCCACTGGAGGACCAGAAAGCCCAATGGATGGAAATGGTGATTGGGATTTGAAATATTTTGATTTTCTGGATCAGATTTGGATTTGGAATCAAAATCATAACCATAGAAAATACATTCTCTTTATTTGTCATTCCTTCCAAATGGGCTTGTAGGCATTTTGGATTAGGTAACCTCACTAAGCGAAAATCAACCTCTTTTGGGGTGATGTCTGTGCACAAGACTGCTGACGGTCAAAAGGATTCTTTGTTAGAAAATCCAGGAAACCCTTTTTGGGCTGTAGATTCCAGAGATTATCAAGTAGTGCAGCCAGATTTGAAGAAATTCAAAGTACTTGGAGCCAAAATCATCGCATTGGAAAAAATTCGAAATCACGTGGAATATGAGCGTGCGATCATGGGTATTCGCATTTCGCCAGAAATGGTAGGAACACAATTTCACCCTGAAGCCGATCCCGTAAGTTTCTTAGCTCATCTCAAAAAAGCAGAGGTCAAAGAAAAGATCATCGAATCTATTGGTAAAATAAGGTTTAGGAAGATGCTGGAGCATATGATAGATGAAGACAAAATCTACAAGACAAATGAGACGTTGATTCCAAACTTTCTTGAGCAATCCATCCAAAAAGTTAGAGCTTCCAAATCACTTGCCTTAATATAAAACTATATGATTGGATCCCGTAGAACTCAATTTAATGCTGAATTCTCTCTCGAGAAATATCAGGCTTTCCTTGATGACGTAGCTACGGACTTCAATTATTTTCCTACTTTCAGGTTAGCGGAAACACCGTTTTTCATACCTCAAGAACTGAAAAAACAGCTTGAAGAGGCGTCTGGAGAGGTATGTGACTTCATCAGGAATTCTGACTTCAAAGAGATTACCCAACGCGCAATAGACCTAAATACGGCTGTTCCGAATGAGGATGCCCATACGCAGTTCATGGCGATCGACTTTGGTATTTGTGGGGAGAATGGACAGATAGTACCAAAACTCATAGAGGTTCAGGGCTTTCCATCCATCTTTAATTTCCAATTTAATCTGTTTCGGAAGATTCAAAAACAGTATCCTTTTCTCTCAGAGTTGACTCCCTATTTGTCTGGTATAGACGAGGTATCTTATTTGGATAAGTTAAGGGAAGTTGTGCTGAATGCACATGATAAATCAGAAGTGGTTTTGTTGGAAATTGAGCCTGAAAAGCAGAATACGAAAATTGATTTTTATTATTGTCACAAGGATTTAGGGATTCCAATTATTTGCGTTACCGACGTAATTAAGGAGGGCGATCAGCTTTTTTATAGAAATGGAAAAGGGGATAAAAAGAGAATCAAGCGGATTTATAATCGAGTAATTTTTGATGAGCTTGACCTTCGAAAGGATTTGAATTTGCAGTTCAGTTTTGAAGAAACGTTAGACGTGGAGTGGGCGGGACATCCAAATTGGTGCTCCCGGATTTCTAAGTTTATCCTACCTTATCTACAGGGGAAATATTTCATAGAAACTAAGTTGCTTAGTAAGTTGAAAGAAATACCAGAGGATTTGGAGAATTATGTATTGAAGCCTTTGTTCTCTTTTTCTGGTTCTGGCGTAATTTTCAACGTCAAAAAATCTGATGTTGAAAATATCAGAGATAAAGATCTATACATTCTGCAGAAGAAGGTTGCTTATGCACCTGTTATTCAGTCTCCAGAAGGCAAAGTGAAAGTAGAAGTCAGGATATTGGTGCTATGGCCAGAGAACGATAAGAAGTCTACGCTGGTAGGTAATCTTGTAAGACTAAGTCGTGGAGAGATGATAGGAGTGAAATTTAACAAAGACAAAGACTGGGTAGGAGGTTCTATTGGCCTGTTTGAGAAATAAGGGCTATTAGTTAGAAACGAAGAAAGGCAGTGATTTCTCACTGCCTTTCTTCGTTTCTAGTTTAATTATTGTTTCCAGTTAGCTGGATCATTTCGCCATTCCGAAAGAGATTCTAGTGTATCGTCTGTAATGTAATTTCTCCTGACGGCCATAGGAAGCATCGCTTCATAGTGGCTAAGGCAAATAAGTTTTACACCTGCCTTTTCGAAGTTTTGCTTTGCCACGTCAAATCCGTAGCTAAAAATGGCAACCATTCCCAAAACCTCAAATCCTGCATCTAGCAAGTCTTGAGTAGCTTTTAGAGAACTGCCGCCTGTGGAGACTAAGTCTTCTACTACTACTACCTTTTGTCCTGGTACAACCTTTCCTTCGATCATATTTTCCATTCCATGGCCTTTAGCCTTGGAACGCACATAGATGAATGGTAGATCAAGATCGTTGGCTAGCAAAGCTCCCTGAGGAATACCAGCAGTAGCTACTCCAGCGATTGCTTCTACGTTTGGGAAATAATGCTGAATACTTTTGACCAATTGCTCTTTGATCATCGTACGCACCTTAGGAAAAGAGAGAGAAAGTCTGTTGTCACAGTAAATTGGTGATTTCCAACCAGATGCCCAGGTGAAAGGCTTTTCAGGTTGAAGTCTGATTGCTTGAATTTCTAATAATTTGTCAGCTACTTCAGCAGCTACATTCGCGTCTAAAATTTCCATGGTTCAAAAATAAGGTATTAACTTCAGCTAAGGTTGTAGCAAGTGAAAAAAATATGCACTTTTGATTAATCTGAACCTGCCAAACCTTTGATTCACCCATGAGGATTTTCGTGAATGACAAACCATTTGACCTGATAAGCTACGAGGAGCTAAATCCTTCGAAGTCTTATGAGAATGTCTATCATCAGCAAGAAGACTTGCCTGCCCACTTGCCGTGGAAGGATGATGTTCTATTTCATGAGCCATCGCATGACTTGATTATTCGATTGCTCTATAAGCTCCGTACGCAAAAGCTGAAGGATTTAGATTCGATCACCTTGGTGAGTAAGGATAAATCTGCTTTGAAGAAGTTTGTGAAGAGCCGTTTTTCTATTATTAAAGCAGCTGGAGGTATAGTTTCCAAAAAGGATAAGATGCTACTGATTTTCCGCCTTGGGAAGTGGGATTTCCCGAAAGGAAAATTTGAAAAAGGAGAGACTCCAAAGGAATGTGCGGTACGAGAGGTAGAAGAAGAGTGCGCTGTGAAAGTGAAGGCTGGTAAGCAAATCTGCAATACTTGGCATACTTATACCCAAGACAGGAAAAGTATCTTGAAAAAGACCTATTGGTTTGAAATGGACTGTTTAGATGATTCTCTGATGACTCCTCAGGAGGAAGAGGGGATAGAAGATATCAGATGGTTTTATGAAGGGGATGCAAAAATCGCCTTGATCAATGCATATCCATCCATGCGCTACCTCTTCAAACAATACATCAGAACTCATCTGAAGACTCAGACATTATAAGGTAGAAACTCGGTCACATCGCCCCCAAAGCGGTGTACTTCTCGAATGATAGTGGAACTGATCGCCGCATATCTTGGTGAGGTGATCAAGAAAACCGTTTCCAACTCTGCATTTAAGTACCGGTTCATTTGGCTTATCGTATTCTCGTATTCGAAATCTGTGGTGTTTCTCAGACCTCTGATCAGAAACTGGGCATCATGTTTTTTGGCGAATGTAGATGTCAGTTCATTGTAAACGATGACCTTTACACCAGGTATGTTTTCATAAACACTTTCTACTTTTTTCACCATTTTATCGATCTCAAAGTACCTTGATTTCTTGGTAGAATTGTAGCCTACTCCTATAATCACTTCATCAAAAAGATTCAGACTTCTCATCACAATATCATGATGTCCAAGTGTATATGGATCGAATGAGCCAGGAAAAATGGCAATTTTTTTCATGTGATTATTTATTCAATGGCCAAGATGGAAGTACTGCCTATCGCAAGGCAAGTTTGATGACCATACTAATCCTTGCCATGTGTGTTGAATGATTGGTGTAGTCATGTCGGTTTCATATCTTAATCAAATTGCCAATTGGTTTCAAATAGATTGACTGATTTCAGATGCTTGAATCCGTGTGTAAAATTTTGGTTTGTATGTGGCGCTAATAAGCAAAAATTGTGAAAGTATTCCTTTCCCCAATTTTCTGTAATCCCACTAGCATCTGTAGCGCCAAAGACACTGATTCTCACGTGATTTCGATCAAACTTCAGTTGCTCAAGAAGGATCAACGCATATTTCAAAATATCTTCTTTGGAATTAATTGAAAAGATATTGAACGCCGCAAGTTCTTGGTTGGAAAATGCTGCTGCGTAGATTTGATTACCAAAGATGCTTACCAAGATTTCTTGTCCAATCAGGTTAAATCTCTCTTTGAATAAATAGGAAAGGAAAGAAACGGAACCATGATGGAATGTTAATTCTGAGAATCGAGCTGCAAGCGACTTTTTTAGCTTATCGGTGACGCAAAATAGAACCTGAAGATTATTGCTATCTAGAGGTGTGCTAAAATAGCTTGTGTTAAGTTTTTGATCTAAAGCAAATCCCAGGTATGAAGCTTCTTGGCCAGGTTGAAATAATACACCTGGAACCAGACTGAAATCAGGTTGGTGTAGATAGATCTTAGCAGGTAGATCTGCTTTTAATAAGTGATCTGAAATCACCAATTGCTCTAAAGAATTCCAGTTGAAGTTCATGTATTCGTGAATACAGATTGTTGACTGGTTTTGATCCTTCGCAAAAATGAAGAGAGAATTGGGGTACAAAAAAAGTGATAGGCTTGTTGTGTTTTCCACATCAAACCTATCACTTTTAAATACTTTAAGGTTACTTTCCAAAATAGGAGGTTTTATTTCCAGTTACCTTCAGTAGAGGCATCTGTTCTTGAACCTACTTTCAAGGCTTTTTCATTGTTGTTCAATCTTCTATCAGGATTCACTGGAGCAGGATCTCTAATCTCGAAAACGGAGATTTCATAAGAATTTCTTTCCACTTTGTCTGCGAAAAATTCAAACTGCTTTCCTCCAGAACCAGGGACTACTGCAAGAGCATCCAGTTTAAAGTCAGGAAATTTTCTTTCGTTGAATAAAGAATCCATCACTTGCACAGAACCAAGTGTATCGAATGTCACGGTAGTTTCTTCTTTGCCATATTCAAGAAGTTTTGTTGTTTCAGTTCTTTGAATAAGCCAGATTTGACCAGATTGAATAAAGGATTTTAATTCATTCCAGTTCTCTGCATATCTTCCGTTTGACGCTTGAAATGCTAATTCTGCATCTCTAAGCATTTGCAATTTCTCGATAATTGCAGCTTCGATACGCGCAACTCTCTCTTTAGATTTCAGATCATCGTCAACACCTTTATAAAGGTAGAAGCCTAGAACTAGTGCCACTACGAAGAAGACTAAGGATAGTACTTTTGATAAATTCATTTGCTAAAATTTTAAGAATCTGGGTAAGGTTGAAGGTTATAAATCGTGCTTTTTAGAGAATTAATTTCAAAATTAAAATATCCTCGCAACAATACTAAGTCCTCTAGGGATTTAATTTTCCAAAAGATTTGATGAAGGGCTTCATTTGGCAATGATCGGATTTCATTTATGCCCATCCATCTGACTTCTTCGATAATTTGAGAATCTGGATAAAGCTCAGGATCCGTGCCTAGTGTTAAATTTCCCCCAATTTTTTTCACACAAAAGAAATGTTCCATCGCATGTAGTGGTGTTACAAGGTATTCGTGGACGAAAAGGTAGGCTTTTACTTCTATATCTAGGCCAGTTTCTTCAGAAAACTCTCGTTTTAAATTTTCAGCAGCATTTTCACCAAAATGCATTCCTCCACCAGGTACTGACCACATGATCTTACCATTTCCCATTAAATGTTTGATCATCAGGATTTTTTTGTCCTCGATGAGAATGCCATTCACACGAGATCTGAGATGATTTCCGAACTTTGATTCGATTTCCTTGCTGATTTTGTCTTTTGGCATTTACATTCGTTTGTATGAGTAAAGATAATGAGCCATTGCTGAGACCATCCGCATTGCTGAGTAAATATTTTCCATTTGAGCCTACAACAGGTCAGGCTGCTTTTTTCTCCAAGATGGATTATTTTCTACTCATGGAGCCAGAGAACAAACCAACTTTTGTCCTGCGTGGCTATGCCGGTACAGGGAAGACTTCTGTGATCTCAGCTTTGGTGAAAGCCCTGCCCAAATTATCCATGCGCTCACTTTTACTTGCGCCAACTGGTCGCGCAGCCAAAGTAATGAGCAATTATAGTGGACGAGCTGCTTATACGATTCACAAGATTATCTACAAACCCAAGTCCGAAGACGGAAGTTTGGGAGGGGGATTTATTCTGCAAAAGAATTATTACAAGGATACGGTCTTCATAATAGATGAATCCTCCATGTTGGCCGATGATGGTGGGATGTCCGGCAATTTGCTAGGAGATTTGATCAGTTTCGTTTTTTACGGGCAAAACAATCGACTCATTCTAGTAGGGGATACTGCACAGCTTCCGCCTGTAGGAAGTGAATTTAGTCCTGCGTTGGAAGCTGATTATTTGCTAAGACATTTTCGTCTGGATGCTGACTTCATTGAATTGACTGAAGTGATGCGCCAGCGACTGGAATCAGGGATTCTTTACAACGCCACCAATCTAAGGCATCAATTGCTACAAGAAAAGCAAGAGATTAAGATCAGTACAAGTCAGTTTAACGATACCTTCAAAATGACTGGAGAACGGCTGGAAGATGGTCTAAGGTATGCTTATGATAAGTTTGATACTGAGAATACGACGATCATCACTCGATCAAATAAGGCAGCGGTGCAATACAATCTGTATATCAGACGAACGATCCATTTTTTTGAGGATGAAATTAGCTCTGGAGATTTGTTGATGATTGTGAAGAATAATTACACCTACATGGCCGAATCGGAAAAGGTAAATTTCCTGGCTAATGGAGATATGGCAGAAGTGATGAAGATTCGATCTTTTGAGGAATTCTATGGTCTTCGATTTGCCACACTTGAGCTTAGGCTGTTGGATTATCCGGAGGAGCCACACTTTGAGGCAAAAGTCATTCTAGATACTCTTTATTCTCCCAGCCCTTCACTGACGCGGGATCAGTATAGAAGCCTTTATCAGCAGGTTTCAGAAGATTATGCTGATGTGGCAAGTAAGGTGGAGCGGAAGGAATTGATCAAGAAAGACCCGTTCCTAAATGCCTTGCAGATCAAGTTCGCATATGCCTTGACGTGCCATAAAGCGCAAGGTGGGCAATGGAAAGCGGTTTTTGTAGATCAAGGATATCTTCCTGAAGATCAAATAAATAAGGATTTCACACGATGGCTTTATACAGCGATCACACGAGCTACAGAGGAATTGTATTTGGTGAATTTTGCACCTACATTCTTTGTGAAACCAAAGGAAATTGAGGACTCAGATTTTTAAAAAAAGGATTTTCAATTATGTTGTACGTTTCTGCTTGGATTTAATGGTTGAGGTTTAATTCGGCCATTCCCTCTTTTCCAAAGGGGGCTGGGAGCCTTTTTTTATGTTAAAATCACACATAATTTCTTTCTTGCGATATCTCAGATATACATAATTTTGAAATTCTTAATCCTGAGATTTAGCAGTTTGGCAAGGTATTTCCATGTAATACAGCTGGAGGACATCTTTACTCTATGAAATCCGTTATTTTGAAGTTGATACAAAAAATTGAATATTTGAAAACCAAATAAACAAAGCCATGAAAAAATTAGGATTACTAGTGACCGTCTTCGCTTTGGTGTTTGCATTTAATGCCAATGCTCAAGAACAAAGTGGTGCCGCAATCACTTTCAAAGAAAAATCAATTGATTTCGGTGACATCACCCAAGGGGATAAAGTAGAGCATACATTTCAGTTGACAAACTCTGGCTCTGCGCCTTTGATCATTTCGAATGTAGCTGCCACTTGTGGATGTACTGTGCCTAGCTGGCCAAAAGAGCCTATTGCTCCAGGAAAAACTTCTGAGGTCAAAGTGTCATTTAATTCAGCAGGTAAAATGGGCAAGCAGAATTCCGTAGTTAGAATTTATTCAAATGCTTCCGAGCCAATCGAAAAAGTGTCATTGATTTCAAACATCTTACCAAAGACGAAATAATCAGCATCTACCAAAATTTGAAGCCTCCCGAGTACTCGGGAGGCTTTTTTTGTGATTCCACTTTCCAGTAGCTAGTGCTTTTCTACATGAATAATAGGATAGGGGAGAGCGTTTTTTATTTCGGTTGATCACAAGCCGATAACGAGTTCATGTGTGCTATTAAAATACATGCTTTGTTCTTCTTTTAGGCTTATTGAAATTTGGGTGTTTTGAAAGGTGATATTTATTCTTCCTTTTTCATAGTTGGAGTTTTTAGTTAAACTATGGGTGTGTCTGGACTGACAATATTCTCCCATTACGAGCAAACTACCATTGGCTAAATCTAGGTTATATATATCCTCATAAGCTCTATTTTTAAAGCTAAATTCACGTACCTCTCCCAAACTAATTGAAGGTAAAATCGTGTTGTATCCTGAAGATTCTTGATCGCTATGATAAGGCGTAAAATAATTCCCATCAAGGTAGAAAAGACATATAGCAAGTTCAAATTCCTTATTCAATAGATTTTCAACTTTTTCTTTTAAGCTCTTTATCGCTCCATTCCATATTAAACTTTCCCCATGAATTTCTTCTGGAGGACTATTTTGCTTGATCAACGTTTCCGCTGCAAATAAAATCTGGAAACAATCAGTTTCTATCAATCTGCTTCCTGCTTGTAAGATTGAAAGAGATTGGTCTATCTTATATTTGTCAATTAACAAGGAATAAAGTTCGCTCGATTCTTCTTTGCTCAAAAAGGCACTTATATATATAGTCAACTGTACAAGTTAAAGGTAGTTTCATATACTACTCTTTAGCTTCTGTATTCTTAATTCTTTGTAATCCACATCGGAGCTCCACCTTCCCATTTTTTGTGGGTAAGTCTTGATTTCTCCCTATACTCGAGTCATGTAGCGCTAATGTCTCCACAAAATTATAGGCTAAACGGGGGCACTAAAGGCAGATCATCTTTAATCGGAGTTGTCCAGAGTTGAATATTAGCCATTTACCTACAGGTGAAAAATGTGGGTGTCCTTGGTGACATGAAGGGGTAATAATCTACTTCATCCAATTCAAAGCTTGATTAATAACACCTCATTGCACCATATTACAGGATCTTATTGGAGTTCGCAAGGGCAGTTTTAACCCCATTTTTTGAGCCTTAAAGAGCTATCGATAGAGGATGTGTGCCCATGGGTGATGTTTACCCGTTACGTTTTGCAAGGGAGGCATAAAGCTTAAGGTACAAGAGGTAGGTTTGTTAGTTTTTTGGAATGATACATGTAAAGGTTGAACCTTCTCCTTGTATCGAGATTACGTTTATTGTCCCTTCCAGCTTATTCACCAACTTCTTAACAGTGGCTAGGCCAATTCCAGTGCCCTTATTGCCATTTCTGTCAGTGGTATTCGTAGTCTCGAAGAGTTCAAAAATTTTATGGTGATGTGCTGTTGGAATTCCGATTCCATTATCTTTTATTTCAAAACAATAGGCTGTATTATTTTCAGTAATAGAGACATCGACTGAAGGGGTTTCGCTTTGATTGTATTTTAATCCGTTCGAAATAAGGTTCATTAGTATTTGACTAATTACTTCCTTATTGAGATTTAAGGATTGTACCGTTGAATGAAATGTTAAGTTATTTTCTGGAGTGGTAAAAATGGATAAGATATCTTCTACTAATGTCGCTGATTTAATAGTGGTTAGTTCATTAGTCGGTAGCTGTTCGCTCTTATAAAAATTGAGCAAACCTGAGATGTAATTGGATAAAAAATTTGCTGATTTTTTGATTAATTCAATGTAATGGAGTTCTTCTTCCGTTAAATTTTTACTTGCTGATGTCTTTAAAACCTCAATCAAGCCAGCAATATTGTGAAGCGGTGATTTGAGGTCATGTGAGGCAGCTGCGGCAAATTTTTCTAACTCTTCATTACGTTCAAGCAATGCTTTTTCGGCTTTTAGCATGCTGATATTTAAAAGCCGGCATTCTATTAATAACATTACTTGCTTAGATAATTTATTTAGAGCTTGCTTTTGCTTTATAGAAAGGATTTTTGGTTTAATGCCAAAGATACATAAAGCACCTATTCGTATGCCTTGGCTATTTATAAGGGCTGCTCCTGCATAAAAACGCACCCCATTTCTGTGACCAGTGGATTGTCTTGAAATCGCTTATCCTTAGTTGCATCAGGAACAATCAAAACACCACCCTCTTCCACTATTGTTTGACCGCAAAATGAGCGCTCTCTCGGGTCTTCATTGAAGGAGACACCGTAATGTGATTTCATGAAATTTCTATCATTATCTAATATTGAAACGAGTGATATGGGGACTTCGCATATGTCGGCTATTAGCGATGTAAGGTTGTCAAAGCTCTCCTCACTATTGGTATCTAGTATTTCATAGCGTTCAACTGCTTTCTGACGCTGTATTTCGTTTTTTGGGAAAACTGGTTTTTTCATAAAGTCAAATAAATACCGTTGATGTGAAGTGCACGATGAATGTTAATGCTTGCTTCATTTTGAATTACTGCCAAGAATATACAAGTGCAACAAATTTCACTTTATGGTTCTACCCTTAAGTTAGTGGAATATATATTTAGGGGATTCTAAAAGACAAGCAAAACAACGACCGATTAACGTATAAATCTGATTTATAGGATTTTATGAAATACATTTAATAAGTAGCGACCTCAATCCTGTAAAATATCCATTAAATTAGTGGTAGAACCCACTTTATTAGAATTTGGTTATTAACTAAATTTGGTTTTTAACTAAATACGACCAACATGAGGTTGTAGATATAAGTGCAACTAGTTGCAATTTTTCTTTTGCTGTGGTCTGTGGAGCGCAGTCCGGGGAGCTCGGATTTTACGACACGTTCACTACATGCTGCTTCCAGATACATCAAATAATTAAGTTCATCCTTAATTTGGAACTGGGAAGCACATTATGGGGTTTTTCAGGCTTAACAAACTATTTCATGGCTAAGAAAGCAGAGCGAAAGGTGACCATGGGTCAGGTCTTTAAGACTATTATTTGGCCCAGGAGAAAGCATTTATTTTTAGGTTTATTTTTGATTATTATCTCTCGTCTAGCCAGCTTAGTGCTGCCTGGAGCCAGTAAAATACTAATCGATGATGTGATTCCTTCCAATGATTTGACCCTACTGAAGTGGTTGATCGGAGGTGTAGTTTTAGCTATTGTCATACAGTCCGCTACTTCCTATGCGCTTACGCAGATTCTTAGCGTGGAGGCTCAAAACCTCATTTCCAAGCTGAGATCTCAAGTTCAGGCACATATTATTAAACTGCCGATTCGGTTCTTTGACAATGCGAAAACAGGGGAGCTGGTTTCCAGGATTATGACAGATGTGGAAGGAGTTCGGAATCTGGTCGGAACTGGATTTGCTCAGATGGTCGGAGGGGTTTTAACCTCCATTATTTCGCTTTTCCTTTTGATCAATATCAGTCCGATGATGACACTTTATGTGTTGCTCCCAGTTGTAATCTTTGGGTTAGTTTCGTTGAAAGCTTTTAGCAAAATCAGACCTATTTTCCGTGAACGCGGTAAAATAAATGCGCAGGTCACGGGAAGATTGACAGAGACACTTGGAGGAATAAGAGTCATCAAAGGATTCAATGCTGAGCAGCAAGAGATTAATACCTTTGCTGGCGGTGTGGATGAGCTTTTTCAGAATGTGAAAGCAAGTCTCACAGCTACAAGTTTCGTGACATCGATGGGGGCTTTACTTTTGGGCTTGGCATCTGCTGGGATCATGGGAATGGGTGGCTATATGATAATGGAGGGAGAGATGACCTTTGGGGACTTCTTGGCTTTCACGCTCTACTTAGGTTTTATGATCGCACCGATCGTTCAGATGTCTAATATTGGCAGTCAATTAACAGAAGCTTTTGCTGGTCTCGACCGAACCGAAGAAATCATGAACACTCCGCTGGAGGCTGATGATAGCACAAGAACGCTGACTTTAAAAGAATTCAAAGGAGATATAGTTTTTGATAAGGTGTCATTTGCCTACGAGGAAGATAAGGAAGTGATCAAAGGAGTGAGCTTTAATGCTCCAGCGGGTTCGGTAACTGCTTTGGTGGGAACTTCTGGCTCTGGAAAAACAACCATAGCTGGTCTTGCAGCTACTTTTTTGAACCCTGATTCGGGAAAAATCACCTTAGATGGTAATGACCTTCAGACGGTGACATTAGAATCATTTCGTTCTAGACTTGGCGTAGTGTTACAAGATGACTTTTTGTTTGAAGGTACGATCAGAGAAAATATCCTTTTCCCCAGGCCAGATGCAAGCGAAGAAGATTTGCAAAAATCGGTAGTTGCTGCCCATGTGCAGGAGTTCACGGATCGTTTTGAAGATGGTCTGGATACCTTGATTGGAGAAAGAGGAGTGAAGCTCTCTGGCGGACAGCGTCAGCGTATTGCTATTGCCAGAGCGATTTTGGCTGATCCTAGGATATTAATCCTAGATGAAGCTACATCCAACTTGGATACCGAATCAGAAACGTTGATTCAGGCTAGTTTGAAGGAATTGATGAAGGGGAGAACCACTTTTGTGATTGCTCACCGATTGAGTACAATTCGTCAGGCGGATCAAATTTTGGTGGTGGAAAAAGGTAATATTGTGGAGCGAGGTAAGCATGATGAACTCATTGCGTTGGAGGGCAGATATTATCAATTGTACACGTATCAGTCGAGGATTTAAAATGCTTGAAGGCGGGAGACGGAAGACCGAGGTAGCCTAAACTTTAGTCCTGAAATATCAGTAAAAAAGGGGGCTAGGCGGACTTCTACCTATGAAAAAGTCACTTAATTTTGGTATGTACGTGATCAGATATGATCTTAAATGTTTAAAATACTCCTTAAATTACACGTATGGAAATACGTTTTTTGACTAAGGAAGAAAGCAATACCATTCGGGAAGAAGAGTTTTTGAAACTCAGTCCAGGAGAGCGAGTTATGGCATTTTTTGAGCTTTCCAGAAGGATTAATAAGTTTCCAACGAAAAATACTACGGATTTAAAGAAGAATAACTTCGTGCTAAAGAAGAAATGAGATGGAATTTGAATGGAAGGAAAGTATTGATCAATTTATTTTTTTAGCATATAAGAATGGCGTGCGTATGTTAATGGTAGGTGGAGGAGCAGTTAACTTTCATGGGTATCAAAGGCATTCAGCAGCTGTGGATTTTTGGATTGAGACGACAGAGAATAATCTCAGTAAATTGGTCAATGTGTTCAGAGAAATGGAATATGAAATTGATCGTTTTCCCGCTGCAGTCAAAGATCAGCTTCAAAACATTTCTGTTAAATTTTCTCCAGTAGATTTGGATTTAGAACTAATTACAAAATTTGAAAGGATTTTCCAGCCTCTAAACAAAAGATTTAAGAGTGCTGATATTCTTTACGATAATCATCTAATTTCTACATCTCCTTGATCAACTTCACCACATGAGCAATATGTGTTGCTTGATGGAAGTTGTTATGTTCTATTTCATACTCGATTCTTTCATATTCCCAAGTAGTGTGAAATGGAATGTGAATAGCATAACCGCCAAGTTCCAAGACGGGCAGGATGTCTGACTTCAGACTATTTCCCATCATAAGAAATTCCTCTGGCGCCACGTCCAGATGCATGATCAGTTTAGAGAAATCAGCTTCCTTCTTTTCACTCATAATCTCTATGTGATGGAAATAATGATCCAATCCTGACTTCTTAAGTTTCTTCTCTTGATCAACCAAGTCGCCCTTGGTTGCCATGACTAGACGATAATCATCCTTCAAAGCTGCCAAAACTTCTTCTACTCCGGGCAATAATTCTACTGGTTTCTCCATCATGGCATATCCGATCTCTAATATTTTATCGATAAATGTGACAGGTATTTTATGGTCAGAGATTCGCAAAGCAGTCTGGATCATTGACAGGATAAAGCCTTTGATGCCATAGCCATATCTGCCTAGGTTATCTATTTCGGTCTGGTAAACCTCCTTGATTACGCTATGCCTAGGCATGAATGCTTCCATCAATCCCGCAAATTCCTCTTCTGCTTCGCGAAAAAATGGCTCATTCACCCACAAGGTGTCATCTGCGTCAAAGGCTATTACTTTGATCATATTTTTAGATTGGAAAATTTTATAATTGAACTATTAGGGAGTAATGTTAAGTGAAGTCATCATTGCGAGGGACGAAGCAATCTTGTTTAATTAAACCTAGAATGCTTCGTCCTTTGTCAGTGCCTGAAATACGTTGACCGCTCTTGCCGGATAAATTTAAACAAAAATGGCTAGACGAGATCAATTTACAATGAGTGAATCCGAGCGGAGGAACCGTAGATTCAGTGAGAATTTCAGGAAGGAGAAAGTGCGTGATTTGGAATTGGGAAGAGTAAAGATTCAGAATCTTTGCAAACAATACCAGGTTTAGGACATGTCTGTTCAGCGCTGGATACTTAAATTCAGTAGTATGAAAGAAAAGAAAGAGCGACTGATAGTGGAAAGCAAGAGTGATACTGTTCAGCTTTTGGAACTTAAGAACAGAGTTGCCGAGCTGGAGCGTGTGGTGGGCCAGAAACAACTGTTACTAGACTTTCAGTAGAAAATGATTGAGCTGGCTGAAGAGGAATATCGAATCGATAGTAAAAAAAAAATTTCTGGCGGACAGTTGCATACTACTGGCAAAGTAGAGAAATAATGTGTTTGAGTTTAAATCGCCTGTATTGAGCGCTGGGAATCAGTAAACAGGCATTCCATCGGCGGATGAACCGTGAGGTATTGGAGCAGTCGTATCACCATCAGTTGTTGTTCTTAGTCTATGAAATCAGGGCTGATCATCCTACCATGGGATCCAGGGATATGTATTATTTATCTGTTCAAGCCTGAGTTTATAGGCAGGGATGGGTTTGAGCTGTTCTGCAAGAGGCTGTTTACTGAACAAACTACTCTTGTAGCTCTGAACATGGCAGCTCGGTGTAGAAAAGGTGTTGACCTAAACGGAACAATTTTTCATTCGGATGGCGGTGGGCAATATTATGACAAGGAGTTTTTGAAACAAACTCAAAGACTCGGGTTGGTCAGCAGCATGTGCGAGTATCCGTGGGAGAATGGCAAAGCTGAACGGATCAATGGAGTAGTCAAAAACAATTACCTAATTCATAGATCCATAGACAGCTTTAGTGGATTGGTTAAAGAAGTTGACCGTTCTGTCCAACGCTACAATGAAAAAAACCTCATAAAGCACTCAATAGAGTTAGCCCGTTAACTTTCGAAAAGAGCTCTATTAAACATGAGAAAACATCTTTCAGCTCAAATGTCACTCTGGAAAACGAACGAATAAATGTTACACAGTATAGTAAAACGGTCAACGTTATTTAGGCATTAACAAACAACGAACTGCGACTGTAAACTGAATACTGATCACTGACCACCGAACACGGATCACTTAATCTATCCTTTCAATACTATTCTCCTTCAGATCAATACGAAAATGATCGGAAGGAAGGGAATGAAATAGCTTGTTGAAAATGTCAAAAAACTTAACTAACTCAGTATTGAGATTCACAACAGGAGATACAGATTTTTCAGAAACAGCTGCAAGTAGCTCTTCATAAAAAACGATTCGCTCTTCAGGGATTAGCTTCTTGCCTATCTCGTCACCATTTTTCAATAGATAAAAATCTTCGATAATTTTCGACGATTCTAGATTCTTGGAAGCAGATAACTCACGTTTCTCATTAAGAAATAACATGCTTTTATGCTCACTCAATTTGCTCCACTGGATCAATTCACTTTCGCTCATCGAAGTCAGAAGCATGATAAGATCAGTAGGCCAATCCGTGGGGATAAATCTAGATTTGGTCAACTCTAACAGGTGATTTCTGGTGTACTCAAAATAGTCCTTAGAAGCGAGAATTGTACTGTCCCAAATTCCGGGATTTTGATTTTCCAGAAGCCAGCGATGCTCCATTCGGTAGAGATCGAAAAACTCATTCATGTGATCTACCTCATTGAGTGTGGTGGTTACTATCTCAAACACATCCCGATTACTGGTTTTTACGGTTTTGTAAGCTGGTGGAAATGCCGCCAAAGACGGTACTTGAATATTATACATGATGTTGGTTGATTGGTCTTGGTATAATCCTGTGTCATTGATGTGCATGTGTCCTGCGAAATGGATTCTGATACCTGCTTGTGCGTAAAGGCTGCTTGTTTGCGAAGTTGGGACACGTTCCAGTTGGAATTTTTGAGCGCCAAATAAAGACTTCATCGCTTTTGAAGCTCCGTCGTGAAATTCTACTAAAGGATAATGGCTGAATGAAATCAATGTCTTTCCTCGCTTTTGTGCTTCTAAAGCGACTTTTTCGATCCAGTCAAGTTGATGTTGTTTGTGAATGGCTGCTTGATTAAATCCTATCGAATTTCCCTTCCAGCCTTCCTTAGATTCCCCACCCGGATGCGTGTATACATTCCCGTCTAAAGCCAGTAGCCAAAGACCTGCAATAGGTTCGACTACATAGCTTGCATCGGGTAAGAAAAGTCCTGAATCTCCCGCAGGATAAACTCTTTTTTCAAGTTGTGAAGAATCTTGAGCTCGCTCGAAATTGTAGTTATCGTAATCGAGTTCTTGGAATGGATGAGCCCAGAAAACATCTTTTGAACTCGGAAAAAAGCCATAATCTTCAAGTGCAGAGGTTATCTCAGGATATCCCCAGTAGTTGACCTGATCTGATATAGCATCGTCAGGATTATTAAAGAAATCCATAGCGCCCGCAATTGCTTGCTCCGATCCATCGACCCCCAAGAAATCACTTTTACCAGCTATCCCTCCAAATGGCTTGACGGGATCATGATTTCCGGTGGTCAGGAAAAATCGCATTCCTGAGTCACGTGCATATTGATCAAGAATTTTCTTTAAAGACAACACATTCATCGGCTGCCCATCGTCGGTAAAGTCACCAGGAAGGACGACAAGTTGAATTCCCTTTTCCTTCAGATCCTCAAGAGCTGTGATAAAGGCAAAGTAATTCTCATTGAAAAGTCGAGTGGAATTTAACTGGCTTTTCATCGTTCGGATAGTGGCGAACTTTCCATTTATTGGATTGAAAACTCCTTTGAATTCCTCCGACTGTAAATCTGCATACACATCCTGAAGATGAATGTCCGAAAGAAAAGCAATTTCAGTTGTTGTAGTTTGAGCCAATAAAGTTGTGCTAGCAAAACTAAGGTGTAACGCCACTCCTAGAAGTGTGGGAAGAATATATTTGTTAAGCAACATCAATGAATTAATTCTCTTTGTTAATCAAAACTGGATTGGGTCTTTCATACGCGTTTCCTTCGAAATTGATTTTATAGTCAGATTTGAAGAAGGTGGAAGTGCTATAATAGTCGGTAGAAATCACTTGAGCGCCGGATGCTTTTGCTTTTTCAAATGTGGAGTAATCGTTTGTTCTCGCCTCCTTAGTGTCCGAATCTGCACGTGTTCGGATCATGTATCCTTTTTTGACCAGTTCTCCAATATATGCTTCATCTTTTACTGGATTATTTATAATTCTAAACCCAGCGGTAGGATTGCCCTCCTTCTTATTTACAAAGAGCACGGCATCTTTTAGCTCAGGCTTGGCGCTGAGATATCTGTCAGTTTTCTCTTCGTTTTCATCCAGGACAAAAAGGAATTTGCCTCGTACATCATTCACGTTTGGCCAGTTTCCAGCAAGAACTGCGGATTCTAAATCTGCATATTTTCCTTTTACCCTATCTGGAGTGATCAGATGATCCATTCCTAAATTAGTCCTGATTTCTAGATCTATGCTGTCCAAGGCTGAAGCGGTGAAAGGCAAAGTGGGCCGAGTACCGGGGATATTATTATCTTTTGCATTGATCAAAATGAAAACTGGTGAGTGATCTGGGTGATCTTCGCTCCATTTTTTGAGTGCTTTCAGTGCATCTGCAAAGAGTAAGTAGTGAGATTGGAAATCTAAATCCTGCACATGGAATAGTTTTAATCCCGGTTTAGAAAGGGCATCGTTGGGATCGTAATCTGGGACTGTACCACCGCTACTTTTTATAATGTCCAGCCCCTTCGGGTTAGAATACCTTCCGCCTTCTGGATCGTGGAACACGTCAAGCTCAAGATTCCGTAAACCTAGATCGAGTTGAGCCTCTAGCGGAATATGTGCGTATTCTAAACTATTAGCGGCTCCTGGATTCATTTTGGACAAGAATGCCAAAAGTTCGGGAGCTATTTGGCTTTTGTAGCTGTTGTGGCTGCCGATTACCTGAACTTGATTGAGCTTAAGATTTTGAGCAGAAAGATGCACTGAAAAGAAGGTGCAAATAAGGATTAGAATGAAGCAGGAGGTGAATTTCATAGTGTTATTTTTAGTGTGGCAAGATTCATTTTTTTGAACGAATTTCTGAAAATGTGGCTTCACGTTTTTGTTAATAATTCACTTTTTAATAAAAAGTGAATACGAGTTATAAGGAATTTAAAATCAACGTACTCGTAGGTTTTTGTGCTGCTTGATATTACGAGATAAGGATTAGCTCTTTATGAATATGTTAAGCCTTTACTTTTTGCAGGTAAAAGTGTCATAAAATAGCAACTAATACCTAGTTTTAGAAATGCATATATTCTTTAGAACTCAGTTTTTACTTCTTCTGCTAATTACTTTTCAGGTTTCAGCTCAGAACGTCCCACAATTTCAAATTCACTCCCACAACGATTATTTGCAAAAGGTTCCTTTTTGGACTGCCTATTCCGCGGGCGCATCGTCCATTGAAGTAGATGTTATTTTGAAAGACGGGAAACTCATGGCTGCACATGAAGCTGCGAGCATCGACTCAGATCGAACTCTTGAAAGTTTGTACTTGGATCCGATTGTCGGCGGGATTCAAAATGGATTGATTGATTCGCTGAACTTCCATTTGTTGGTAGATCTGAAGACTGAGGCGTATTCTACACTGGAAGTTCTGGAGGAAAGCATGAAAAATTACGAGCACATTCTCTTTAGCACGAAAAATCCAGGAGGGTTGAAATTGATTATTTCGGGAAGTAGGCCTAAATCAGAAGATTATAAAAACTATCCTGAATGGATGTTTTTTGATTATCAAAGCATGGAATTGACTGCTGATTTACCATGGGAGAAAATAGGAATGGTGAGTTTGAGTTTCCGTCAGTTCTCTATTTGGAATGGAAAAGGCAGAATGGTGGAAGAGCAGCGGGTGAAGATTCAGGACTTTATTGACTTGGTGCATAGCTTCGATAAGCCCGTGCGATTCTGGGGTTCTCCGGATAGCAAGTCTGCCTGGAAGGCATTCCATGAAATGGGAGAGGATTATATCAATACTGATCATCCAATAGCTGCTGCAGCTTACTTGAGTAAGTTGGGGGATAATGTCTATCAAAATACCTCCAAACATAAAATTTACCAGCCAAAAGCTGATGTGGATGGGGTAGAAGTGCCTGTTCAAAATGTGATTTTGATGATTGGAGATGGCAATGGATTGGCGCAGATATCATCCGGTCTGTTTTCCAACGGCAATGAGCTCAACTTAACCCAATTGAAGAACATGGGCTTGATCAAAACTCAGGCTGCGGATGATTTTACCACTGACTCAGCTGCTGGAGCAACTGCGTATGCTACGGGCGAGAAAACGAATAACCGAGCATTAGGAGTAGATACTGAAGGAAAACCAGTGCCAAATCTTCCAGATATTCTGGATGAGTATGGATTCTCAAGCGGAATTATTACCACAGATCAATTGACTGGAGCTACGCCAGCTTCGTTCTATGCGCATCATGCAGAGCGTGATGATTCTGATCAGATTGCGGCCTATTTGCCAAAGAGTAAATTGGACTTATTCATCGGTGGAGGGGGTGATACTTTTGCTTCTCAACTGGAAAATCTAGAGAATGCAGGCTTTAAGTTGCTGGAAAACTTAGAACATACTGATGCGGAGCGTTTAGGTTATTTTGCCGCAAAAGGATCTTTGCCTAAAAAGTTGGATGGGAGAGGAGACTATCTACTCAAAAGTACAGCTTTCGCTCTTGAATTTTTCAATCAACAGCATGCTCCTTTTTTCCTAATGATAGAAGCAGCGAATATCGATTCTGGGGGTCATGCCAACAGTACTTCAACGATTGTGTCGGAGATGTTGGATTTTGATGAAGTTATCGGGAAGGTGATTGAATTTGTAGATGCTAATCCCACTACGTTACTACTAATCACCGCGGATCACGAAACGGGTGGCGTTTCCATCCCACAGGGAGATATTGCTTCAGCTACAGTGGAATTGGCTTATCACAGTGATGATCATACTGGGATAATGGTTCCGATTTTTGCTTATGGGCCTCATTCAGGTGATTTCAGAGGAGTCTATGAGAACTCAGAGGTCTTCCACAAGATCATGAACTTGGTAACAACCTATCACAAGAAGTAATCTAGACTTAACTCTCACCTTCTTCCGGCTAGTGTGAAAGGAAGCATAAAGAGATTTCTGACAAAGTCGAACGATAGATCTATCGCGAATCCAAGTAACCTAAAAGGCAATAAAATCAACCAGAAGATGGGGTAAAGTAAAAGGCCAATGATGGCTATTGGCCAGCAGAGCACGAATAGAATACACCAGAGTAGGAAACTTATCATTTGTATTTTTTTGAAGGGTAACTTCAATACCTGTTCCAATTCCGGAAATAGTGCTTCATCTGCATTGAAAGACTATTTGTACTAATTTACTGTATCAATATCGTACATGATTAAGTACGTATCGGACAATTTGTGGTTTCAGAGAAGTAGCCATCTCATTGAGAATTTAGCTTTTCATTTATAGAGTTTAGGTAACCAACGTATTGATCTTACATTCAAATAGGCTAGTATGATTTTTAAAGTTGAATAATAAGTTTTTAGAATCCATTCTCAATAGATGGTTCTACCCTTAAATTAGTGGAATATATATTTAGGGGATTCTAAAATACAAGAAAAACAACAACCGATTAACGTATGAATCTGATTTGTAGGATATTATGAAATCCATTTAATAAGTAGCGACCTCAATCCTGTAAGATCTTCATTAATTTCCTGATAGAACCAAATAGATAAGCGTATGTATGTTCTCAACATTCATTTTAAAGCGAAAAATTATTAGGTTTAGTCCTAAAGGCCTAATTAAAATGTCTTTGGGTTTTATGAAATTTTTAATACCCAGGTTCTAAATGACAGATAATTTATCTAATTTGGCGTAATGAGAGTTAAAAAAAATCTTAAGAAGCATCCATTGTATAATGGATACGGAAATGAGGTTTATCTCAATGAGCTACTAACTGGCTAGTGAACCCTATATAGTATAAGTAGATTCGTCTAATATTTATGAATATTGGTGTTAGTCAGTTTTTTATAGTGTAAAAAATTAAAATTAGTCAATATATTTCGACTGATATGATAGTTTTAAAAACGATGTTTTTATAGAGTTTAGTTACGGTTATTTTTACTAAATAGTTGATATTTAGTAGTTTGAATTATTTTAGTCAACAATATTTTATGTCAGAGAAAGATAAATGGATATAGTTGATTGAGAATAGAGCCTAAATTAGTAGTAGTAAATTTTTAATTGATTATTAACCTAAGATAGATTGCCAATGATATATTAAAAAAAACCCTTTGTAAGGAGCAGTTGATATTTCAGGGGATTCCTCGCTGCACAGTACCCGTCCGCTTATCTAATTTTTAATAATAGGCGTAATTTCTAGTCAATAGTACAAATAAACCTCTTAACTCATGAAAATAAATTTACATAGACGATTCTTATGGATGTCTAAAAGAATCCTGTATGGATTCTTATTTCAGCTGATTTTTTGCTCGATGCTTTTTGCAAGTACGGAGCAAAATAATCAAGCAGATATTAGTCAAGTAAAAATGCAACCCGATACTGAAAATGCTTCAGAGGGAGATGTTCTTAATGAAAGTAAACTCTCTACAAACTATGTTGCAGATGTGACTGTGACGGGAACAGTTCTGGATGAAACTGGTCTGCCTCTTCCTGGTGCTACAGTTTCAGTTTCTGGAACTACCTCAGGAACTATCACTGACATAGATGGGAAATTCTCAATCAGCGTATCTGAAAGTGCAGAGTTAATCTTCTCCTACATTGGATATGAACCACAGCGCGTATCCGTTGGAAATCAAACGACGATAAACGTTACACTTCGGCCTGATGCTACGGCATTGGATGAAGTAATTGTAATTGGGTATGGTACAGCAAAGAGAAGTGATTTAACTGGCTCAGTGGGTTCAGTAAATGCTGAATCGCTTAGAGAGCGTCCTTCATCCTCTTTAAATCAAGCTTTAGCAGGCAGAGTTTCTGGTGTACAAGTTAACAGTAACTCTGGACGACCAGGAGGACGAACAACCGTTAGAATCAGAGGATTCAGTTCTATCAATTCGTCCAATAATCCACTCTATGTTATAGATGGAGTTCAAATGCCTGTGGGTACATTAGATCAACAAAGTAGTGCAATTGACTATGTCAATCCCAATGATATTGTTTCTGTGGAAGTGCTAAAGGATGCTTCTTCTACTGCGATTTAAGGATCTAGAGGTGCAAATGGCGTTATCCTTATTACTACAAAGAAGGGTAAATCAGGCGAAGGAAGTGTGACTTATAATGTCGACATGAGTGTGCCTGTCATCGGGCCAAATAGACCTGAAGTGTTGAATGCTGAGCAATACCTTGCAGTGGAGGATTTAGCATGGGCTAATATGGCGAAGTATGATGCACAAGGCTGGGCAGATGGCAAATGGGCCTATCTCAATCCAGCGCTAAGAAGAACTGATCCTCGTGTTTTTGATAGCCAGGGAAACCCTCTTTTTGACACGAATTGGCTTGAAGAAACTACCCAAAATAAACTTTCCCAAAACCATCAATTAGGTTTTACAGGTGGTAATGAGCGTACTACGTATTCACTTTCTTTAGGCTATAGAGATGATCAGGGTTTAGTGAAAACCTCCTATCAGAAGAGGTATTCTACTCGATTTACTATAGAAGATAAAATAAAAACCTGGTTGACAGTAGGTGGTAGTCTTAGCTATAACAGTCAATCTGAGAATCTGGTGGATGTAAGTGATGCGGTTGCCAGACAGATGGTAGAAGATTTCCCATTCCTGCCAGTGAAGTATGAGGATGGAACTTTTGCAAATAACAGAGATTACCCTTTTGCTGAAGGCACCATGAGTTCAGCGCACAGACTTTCCGGAAGAAAGTACATTCTAAATACTCAGACTACTTTGGGAAGCGCCTACACAAACATTAAGTTTTCAGACGCATTAGAAATGAAAACAGCTTTGGGAGTTAATATTCTTACTCAGGAAAACGATAGATCTGAGACTAGAACCTTGGCGATTGGGCAAAGTGGAACAGCATCCAAAAGTATGAGTAAAAGTACCTTCTGGTCTCTTGAAAACTACTTGACTTACAATAAAGTATTTGCTGAAAGACATGCGGTTACTGGACTTCTCGGTATTTCATGGCAAGAGAATAACTATACAGGTATGAATGCCAGTATTCAGAATTTTGCAACTGACTATTTCTTATACAATAACCTAGGAGCAGGTAGCCAGCTTCCAAGAGTAGGCTCGGGAGCCTCACGTGAAGCATTGAATTCATACTTTGCCAGAATAAATTACATCTTGGATGATAAGTATTTGTTCACTGCGACTGGTCGTGCGGATGGGTCTTCCAAATTTGGTGATAATAATAAATATGCCATTTTCCCTTCTGCGGCTTTGGCATGGAGAGTTTCCGAAGAGGGCTTCCTGAAAGGAAACCAGACCATTTCTAACTTGAAAGTGAGAACTAGTTACGGTTTGACAGGTAACTCTGAGATTCCTCCATACTCTTCACTATCACTGTTAAGTTCTAATTATTCGGCTATTTATAATGAGAATCAAGTGGGCGGAACTGGTATCAATAGACTGGCAAATCCTGATTTGAAATGGGAGAAAACAGCCCAGTCAGATTTTGGAGTTGAGTTGGGAATGTTCAATAATCGGTTAAATGTAGAAGTTGATCTGTATTATAGAAAAACTACCGATATGTTGCTTGATTCGCCAGTACCAAGAACAAGTGGATACGCTACGATCCGAAGTAATGTAGGTTCGATGGAAAATAAGGGAATCGAGTTCACGCTTAATTCTGTGAATTTTGACAAAGAGAATTTCAGTTGGAATACGTCATTTAACTTTTCTCTAAACAGAAACAAGGTATTGTCTTTAGCTACACCGGCAGATATTTTTGGAGTTGGTGGGCCTAATTTCACCAACCAAACCAATATTATTAGAGTTGGTGAGCCAGTTGGTGCTTTTTGGGGTTTGACAAGATTGGGAACTTGGAGTGAAGCTGAGAGAGCAGAGGCTGCGGAATTTGTTAGTTATAGAAATGGACTGACAATACTTCCAGGTGATATCAAGTATTTAGATGTCAATGGTGACAAAGCAATCAACGATTCGGATAGAATGATCATAGGTAATGGTAGCCCTGATTTCTGGGGAGCTATTTCTAACAGTTTCAGACTACACAATTTTGATCTTACCATTGAGCTTCAGTACAGCGTAGGTAATGATGTGTTAGATATGACCCTTCACCCTAGTGAAGATCGTCAGGCACTGGCAAATAGCTATACATCTGTATTGAACGCTTGGACTCCTCAAAATCAAAATACCATGATTGCAGAGATCCGTGATACGCGTGCTGGATATGTGACCAACGTGGATTCTCACTGGGTGAAAGACGGTTCGTTTTTACGTGGAAGAAACCTATTGTTAGGCTATAATTTCCCTTCCAACGTAACTAGCGCGATCAAACTAAGCAGATTGAGAGCTTATGCTTCGGCTCAGAATTTCTTCCTTTTGACAGGAAAAGATATTAACGGAGATCCAGAGACTTCACCTATTCGTGGGGGAACTGGAAGTAACGTTTTCTCTCAGGGTATGAACTGGCACAGTTATCCAAGACCAACAATTTTTATGTTCGGTTTACAGGTGGCACTTTAATCCTTTTTCAACTTAAAGCGATATAACAAATGAAAGATACTATATATAACAAAGCAGGCAGATTGTTCCTTTTTGGAACATTGGTGGCAGGATTTGTAGGCTGTTCAAGTTTCTTGGAGGAAAAAGATCCTTCCAATTTGACACCTGAAAGTTTCTACACTATTCCCGATCACGCAGAAGCAGCACTTGCTGCGGTTTATGCCGAGACCCGATTTATTGGTGGTGGTGGTGGTATTTTCTCCTCAGCATGGCAGCTGCTGGAGGCGCCCACAGGTACTTCCACTACTGAGACAGCACAAAATTCGGATTTGAATAATATTTATGGACTCATCTACGACGGACGAACTCAGCATGTGATCAACTGGTGGAATGGTTTGTACAGGGTAATTGCCCAAGCCAATCTGGTATTAGAAAAAGTCCCGACTATTACTCCGATGGATGCTGCACAGAAAACCAAGGTGCTAGGCGAAGCTCGATTTCTAAGAGCTTGGTCCTATTTCTATTTAGTACGTTTATGGGGAGATGTGCCATTAGTGGTACTTCCACAGACCGCTAGTTCGGAAAATTTCCAACCTTCGCCAGCTTCTCAGGAAGAAGTTTATGCGCTGATTTTGGAAGATTTGAAAGCAGCTGAAGCGGCAGGGTTGCCTTGGATGGACATTAGTGGCAGAGCTTCCTTAGCAGCAGCCAAATCAATGTTGGCCAAAGTGTATTTGACCATGGCAGGATTTCCTCTAAGCAAAGGAGCCTCTCATTATCAATTGGCTGCTGATAAGGCGAAAGAAGTTGTTGATTACGCGAATAGCGCCCCATCTTCGATCAATTTATTTCCAACGTATAAGGCAATTCACGACGAGAAAAATGGCAATAAGCTAGAGCATATTTTCATGCTTCAGTATAATGTGATTGTATCTGGAAATCCGATGAATAATATGTTCCCGAACTTCAAGCCAGTTACGTTTGCAGGTCCATCAGGAACGGGAAGTACTGTTCCCACGGAAGATTTCTATAATTCTTATGAGACTGGAGATCTTCGAGCTGTTAATCAGGAAGGGTACTTCTATACCACTTACTATAGAAATGGTAGTGGTGAGGAATTTGATCTAGGTGCGCCATATATTTTCAAGCATTTCAATCAGCAAGCTTTAGGGACTAAGGGTCAGCCCGGGTCTAAAGCGAATAACCTAAATGTTCCTTTAATTAGGTTTGCAGAAGTGTTGTTGACCTATGCAGAAGCTCAGAATGAAGTAGGTGGACCAAATGCTTTGGCTGTAGAGAGTTTGAAAAGAATTCGTGACAGAGCTGGTTTGACTACCATGTCTATGGGTGCATACAATACGGAAACATTCAGAGATGCAGTCTTGAAAGAGAGATGGCATGAGCTGTGCTACGAGCAGATCACTTGGTTCGATATGCTTCGCTTGCGCAAAGTGTATAATGAATCTACGAATGGTTTTGATCAGTTTGTAGGACATATAAATCCTAGCTCAAATCAAGCACTTCAGGCTATGCATTATTTAATGCCTTATCCACTTCCTGAAATGCAGAATAATCCAAATCTTACTCCACAGAATCCTGGATATTAAGAGAGATTTTTAGCTTATGAGTAAATGAAAAGGGCTCCAATTTGGGAGCCCTTTTTTTTACCATAAGTCTTTTGAGGTCAAAGTGATTTATACCTACACCTTGTTTTAGTTTTAATTTCCTTCAAAATACCGCTTCAGCGTATATTCTGGTTGCCAACGGTCTGGCTTTCTGGTTAGTTTGCTAGGATCGTATTTCAGTGGTTTGATCACCTTGGTAGTCAAAGCAGCGGTGTCACCTGAGATCTTTTGCCAATCTTTCAGCGCACGCATCAATTCATCTTTGGTGGTGGAATACTCCTTGTTCTCTGCCAGATTATTTAATTCTAACGGGTCATTTTTCAAGTTGAAAAGCTGCGTATAATCTCGCTCAGGATATCGGATCAACTTCCACTCTGGAGTTCTTACGGCACGCACCGTATGTCGATAGGCGGTAAAAAGGCTGGTTCTTACGTCAGAATCTTTTCCAGAAAGGATAGGAGCCAAACTCTTCCCGTCCACTTGCGTTGGCTTAGGCAAACCCGCCAATTCGGATAGCGTAGGGTATAGATCATAGAGATAGACCATAGCATCGAAGGTTTCGTTTTTCGGAACTCCGGGGCCTTTGATGATCATGGGGACGTTTGTGCTGTGTTCGTAGAGACTTTGCTTCCCAAGCAATCCATGACTTCCTGCCGCCAAACCATTATCTGCAGCATATACGATGATGGTGTTGTCGTAAAGGTTGTTGTCTTTCAGCGTTTGGATGATTTTTCCGATTTGACTATCCAAATGCGTCACAAGAGCGTAGTAATCAGAAAGAATCATCTGGATTACTTCTGGTTTTCGTGGCCAGTCAGTAAGCAGCTCGTCACGAACCATAAGATCGTCAAATTCAAAGGGATGGTATGGTTTATAATTTCCAGGTAAAGGCAATGAGCCATCAGGATAATGGTTGATGTAATTCGCTTCTGGGGAATAAGGATCATGGGGTGCTGTGAAAGCCACGTATGCAAAGAAGGGTTTATCAGTCCCTGATTTCGCATGAGAATTGATAAAATCAATCGCACCTTTGGCAAAGACTTCAGTAGAATAGCCTTTGAAAGTTGGCTCGCCAAGCTTTCCATTTTCATTATAATTGCGCATTGCTAGACTATAATGATCTGCCATTCCACCTAAATACACATTTTTCGCCTGTTGGAAACTCGCTTCGAAAGCCTCTTTTTCATTATGCCATTTGCCCGTACCAAAGGTAGAATAACCTGCCTCTGCAAAATCCATCGGCATGGTACGTTCGCCTTTTAGTTTGTCATATACATGAAACAAACTTTTTCCAGCTAGCAACATCGCCCTACTTGCGGCACAGACGGCACCGTGATTTCCACCCATTACGTAGGCGTTTTCAAATCGGCTTCCTTCTCGTGCCAACTGATCAATATTGGGGGTTTGAATGTAAGGATTACCAGATGCACCGAAGGCGTCAGCCCGCTGGTCATCTGCGAAAAGAAACAATACATTGGGCTTGTTTTTTTGATGCTGCGCAAAGCTTTGTTGGATTGTGACAGCAGATAGAAGTATAAGCCCCAATCCAACTGATCTGGTTTTACTCTTCATTGTTTAGTTTTTTAATTATGTATCCGTATTTGGCTATTGTTTTTTCTTGTGCCACTTTTCCTCTGTCTGTTAAATGAGGACTTATTACTGCCCAAATACTTTTGACCATTGACCCTTTTTCCGTGAATCTTTCAGTGGCAAGGACTTCTCTTTGTGACAACCAAAAAGTGATAATTATGCGAATGATATGTTGAATGTTTTCGTAGGTCTCAGTTTCAATTCTCAAGATATATTCATCAGAGAGGAATTCCTGAAAAAGCGTATCCATCTGCTGCTTTCGAAATTCAGAAGTTTGTTGCAAAAGCAATGAGATTTGTGGAAAAGCTCTAGAGATTTCCATGACATCCAGATTGATAAAGCGATATCGGTATTGAAATTCTTCTAGTTGTATCAACAGAAGATGCACATGTTCAATTGAAGATATATTCTCCTTTCGGGCTATAAAATAGTCCGACATTTCAACTCTCATTTTATCATAAATAGCTAAAATAAGTTCTTCCTTAGTTTTGTAGTGATAGTCAAGATTGCCATGGCTAATTCCCATCTCGCTCGCAATGTGTCGACTCGTAATTCCTTGAACTCCTGAGTGATTAAACAGAGTGATAGCTGTTAAAAGAATTTTGTCTTTGGTTTTTATTTTTGATGGTATACTTGAGTTTTCGTAGTTGTGCACTGATTAAGTGAAAGTGATTAATAAGTTAGGAGAATGATTTTAGGCATTTTTTAAAAGACCTTTAAATTAGAATGAATACGCTCATGCGACTGGTGGTTCAAATGAAATTGAAGGTATTTATTTGTCTTTTGATCTGTCACTTATCTCTCCGATAGGCACAGAATATTATCAAAGTTATGGATAGCTTATTCCGAGGTCATTTTCTCTGACTTCGATTAGTTTTTGCTTTAATTTTTTGCGTAAATCTATCATTACAACTTTATAAGCTGGATTCATAGCTAGATTGTGGAACTGCTGAGGGTCGCTTTTCATATCATAAAGCTCCATACCAGCTCCCGCATCCTCATCGTATTGGATATATGCATACTCGTCAGTTCGGATCAAAAATGACTTTCCTCCTTGAGTTACAGAGAACGCAAAATTGCGCACTTTTTTAGTAGGGTTTTTCAGAATTGGAACAAGGCTTTTACCCTGAATAACTTTTGGATAGTCTAGGCCAGCCAACTCAGCAAGGGTAGGATAGAGGTCAAGTAGCTCGGTGAATGAGTTGGTGACCGCAGGCTTTTTGCCTGGAACTTTGATCATCATCGGTACCTGAACAGATTCTTCATGGAGGCTCACTTTCATCCAGAATTCATGCTCGTCTAGGTGAAAACCATGATCCGAGGTGAAAATCACAATCGTATTATCTTCTAAGCCTTCCTCTTTTAGCGTTTTTAGCACCTTGCCCACTTGTGCATCCATGTAAGAAACCGAGGCATAATAGGCAGCAATTGCTTTCTGCTTTTGCACGGCATTCATGTCAGCATTGACACTTGTGACGTAGTTTATTCCTCGCTCGGGAATATCATCCCAGTCATTTTCTATTTGGGTTGGCAGCTCAATTCCTTCGTAAGGAAAAGGCTCGAAATAACTCGCTGGTGCTACAAAAGGTACGTGAGGTCTCACAAATCCTACAGCCAAGAAGAACGGTTCGTCTTTGTGAATTCGGATCAATTCGGAAGCTTTTTCAGCTGTTTTACCATCAGAATGAGCCAAGTCATCTCCGCTTGCTTTGACTATGGTCATCACGTTCCCGCCTTTTCGTTCTATGCTTCCTTCAGGATTATTTTGCGCCAATTCTGCCTCGCCTTCAGCTTTCCACTCTGGGCCTTGAGAATTGTATTTCTCAGTCCAAGAAGCTTCATCGTCTTGTCCATCTGAACCATTTTCGATATCGATGGGAACTCCCATATGGTAGATTTTGCTTACCCGAGCAGTGAAATAACCATTTTGCTTAAACAATTCTGACATGGAAGGTCTGTCTGAACCTACCTCTTCACGGCCACTTACATATCCGAAAGTAGTAGTAGCATTCGGATAATAGCCAAACATCATTGAGGCTCGTGATGGCCCACAAACGGGATATTGTGTGTAAGCACGTGTGAAGACCGTACTTTCCTTGGCAAGTTGATCAATGGCAGGAGTGCGAGCCTTTTCATTTCCATACGAGCCCAAAGCCTTAGTAGTCAAGTCATCAGATATGATAAAAAGGATATTAGGCTTCTTGTTCTGCTGTGAATAGGCAGTAATACAAATTAGAAATGTGGCTAATACTAGTATCCTTTTCATTTGTCAATCTACTATGAGGTTTGCCTATCAAAGTAATTATAAATATAGGACAATCGACCTAATATTGAATATCATTGATAATTTAACATGTAAAGAGAACTTTGCTCTTTGGCTTTGGATAGATTTTTTTATCCGAAGAGAGTGGTTTGACTAAATACCTATAAATTAGAACTTCAATAAAAAAATAAAGTATGTCTGGAATAAAAATCTATTTTCTATTTTTAGTTGCTGCTCTGGCCTGTAGCTGCAATTCCAAAATTGAACAAAAGCTAGCTGAAAGACCCAACATCATTTTTATAATGGCAGATGATCATGCCTATCAGGCCATCAGTGCTTATGGTAGCGGTCTGAATGAAACGCCTAACATCGACAGGATAGCTAAAGAGGGAGCGATTTTCACTAGAGCTACAGTGACCAATTCTATCTGTGCACCAAGTCGGGCAGTGTTGCTGACAGGAAAGCATAGTTTCATGAATGGCAAAGTGGATAACATTCAGGCTTTTGATTGGGATCAGGACAATTTCCCTAAGTTGATGCAAGCCAATGGTTATCAAACTGCTTTGATCGGTAAAATTCACCTGGATGGCCAGCCTCAGGGTTTTGATTATTCTATGGTTTTGCCTGGTCAGGGAGAGTATTATAATCCTGACTTTTTAATCAATGGTGAGAAAAAAAGAATAGAAGGATATGTTACTGACATCACTACAGACTTGGCTTTGGACTGGTTGGAAAATGGGAGAGATAAGGAAAAGCCATTCGTGATGCTTTATCATCAAAAGGCTCCTCACAGAAATTGGAAGCCCGCTCCTGAGTATTTGACTCTTTATGATGATAAGGAATTTACTCCGCCAGCAACTTTTTTTGACAATGAAACGAATTATCAAGGAAGAGGGACCGCTGCTCGCGAGCAGAAAATGGAGATAGATGAGATCATGCGATGGGGTCGAGACTTGATGTTGGAAGTAAATCCTTCTGGCGATAGTACTGGTTTGAAAGGTGAGCTAAAGCGTTTTAATCCAGAGCAATTGAAGGCATGGAGGGCAGCTTATGATCCTAAAAATGAAGCTTTCCTGAAAGCTTACGGACAATTGGATGAAAAGACATTGACCCTCGAGAAAAAGAGAGAGATCGCTATCTGGAAGTACAACCGTTACATCAAAAATTACCTGCGGACGATCAAGTCTGTGGATGACGGAGTAGGTGAGGTATTGGATTACTTGGAAGCAAATGGTTTGGCGGAAAATACGATTGTGGTTTATACTTCTGACCAGGGTTTTTATCTAGGCGAGCATGGCTGGTTTGATAAGCGATTCATGTATGAAGAGTCATTTCGTACGCCACTTTTGGTGAAATATCCAAAAGAAATTAAGCCTGGAACTACCATCAAAAACTTGGTTCAGAACCTTGACTTTGCGCCTACATTCCTAGATTATGCTGGAATCAAAGCTCCAAAAGAAATGCAGGGAGAATCTTTCAGAAAGCTTGTGAGTGGTGAAAGTGACAAGTGGAGAGATGCTGTTTATTATACGTATTACGAGTATCCTGCCGAGCACAGCGTGAAACGACACAATGGAGTTGCTACGGATAGATATAAACTTATTCACTTCTACTATGACATTGACGAGTGGGAATTATATGACTTAGAAAAAGATCCTCGCGAGATGAATAATGTGTATGATGACCCTTCCTATGCTGACGTGAAGGAAATGATGCATAAGAAGTTTGAAGAAGTGCGAACAAAGTATGGTGACAGTGACGCCAACGATAAACGCTACTTAGACGAGTATATGGATGTTTATAACAGGAGGAATAGTAAGTGATATGATTCTTTAAACGATCCCATTTGTCTTAATTACTAGGTTAAAAAGGCTGGAAGACGGAAGACCGGAGACCGAAGTAGCCTTACTCTAAGAGTCAAACTTAAGTGTGATTGATTTTGATTTTTACTGCCAAATGTGGGGAATTATGAAATAAGTAAATTGGATCTAGTATGTTAGACTTTAGGCATCTTTTAAGTTTGCTATGGAGGAAACGAATCAAATTTTCGGGCCATCGGTTACTTAAAATAAACAAAACAAAATGAGCAATTATAAAAAAGCATACATCGCAGGCGGTTGCTTCTGGGGGATGGAAGATCTCTTCAGAACTCGTCCGGGAATCGTAAATACTGAGGTAGGATATCAAGGTGGTGAAAATGACGATCCTACCTATAGAAACCACCCGGGTCATGCGGAGGGCATCGAAATAACGTATGATCCTGACAAGACATCCTTTAAAGAAATCTTGGATTTCTTTTTTAGAATTCATAATCCCACTACGATAGATCAACAAGGCAACGACATGGGATCTAGCTATCGTTCTGTGATTTTCTACCAAAGTGAGGAGGAAAAAGTTGAAGCACAAGAAATGATCGACATCGTCAATGATTCTGGAAAGTGGTCAAACAAAGTGGTGACTACACTAGAGCCCTTTTCAAAATTTTGGCTGGCGGAAGACTACCATCAGGATTATTTGGTGAAAAACCCAAACGAATATACCTGCCATTTCCTAAGATTTGAAGAAAGTTATATCTAGTAAGAAATAAGATGAGATTAGTATTTGAAGGACTTGCACAGTATTGTGTGAGTCCTTTTTTTTTAGATTTACCCTAATATCTTTGACACTGTATCAATTTTTGAGGGATTGATAAATGATTTTCTCACAATTGATCAACATAAATGCGGCAAACACAAGTTTAATAATTTTTGATTCTCTAGCTCAGAATGCCTTAGCATTCTATCTTGCTTTTGATAGACCAAAATAATCAAGTAAAGAATGAAACATACTTTTAAATCGATTTTCATAGGTTCCTTTGCCATACTTGCTTTTGCATGCAATACAGAGGAGGCCGCAAAAACTTCAGAGAGGCCAAATATCATTTTCATCATGTCTGATGATCATGCCTATCAGGCTATATCTGCCTACGACAATACCTTGATCGAAACTCCGAATATTGATCGGATTGCAGAGATGGGGATGCTCTTCACCAACGCATCGGTGACCAATTCCATCTGTGCTCCCTCAAGGGCTACGATTTTGACAGGAAAGCATAGCCATATCAATGGCAAGGTGGATAATCATTTTCCATTCGATACCACCAACGTGACTTTCCCCCAAATTCTTCATGATGCAGGCTATCAAACGGCCATGTTCGGAAAACTTCATTTTGGGAACAGTCCAAAAGGCTTTGATCAGTATAAGATTTTGCCGGGACAGGGAGCTTATTACAATCCTGATTTCATTACCAAAGACGAGGGGAATATCAAAGTGGAAGGATATGTGACGGATATCATCACCGATATGACGTTGGATTGGCTTCAGAATGACAGGAAAGAGGATCAGCCATTTTTCTTAATGTATTTACATAAAGCTCCGCACCGCGAGTGGTTGCCAGCTGAGCGCCATGTTGAGGAGTTTACAAACAGAACTTTCAAAGAGCCAGCAACGCTTTTTGATGATTATTCTGGAAGAGGAAGAGCAGCGCATGAAGCAGAAATGAACTTGCTGACTGATATGCACTGGTCCGGGGATTCTAAAGTTTATCCTGAGGTGATGGATGAATTGGGTATCCCTGAAAATTCTGACTGGGACAAAGGCGCTTTCGATAGAGAAGTTGGGAGAATGAATGAATCTCAGCGTGCGAACTGGGACAAAGCCTACATGAAAGTCAATGAGGACTTCAAGAAAGCCTATCCTACCATGACAGAAGAAGATAAAATGAAGTGGAGGTATCAACGCTACATGCAGGATTATCTGGGCACGATCAAAGCTGTCGATGAGAATGTTGGTCGGGTGTTGGACTATTTGGAAGAAAATGAGATGATGGAAAACACCATCATCGTCTATACCTCTGATCAAGGTTTTTACCTAGGTGAACATGGTTGGTTTGACAAGCGATTCGTTTACAACGAGTCTTTCAAAACACCACTGTTGATGGCTTGGCCTGGAAAGGTAAAAGGAGGAACAAAGTCTGATGAGATGGTTCAAAATCTTGATTTTGCACAGACCTTCCTAGCTGCGGCAGGAATCGAAGCGCCCGCTGATATGCAAGGCGAAAGCTTGCTGCCTCTGCTTACTGGGAATACAGACAAGTGGACTCGTGAGGCTGTTTATTATCATTACTACGAGTATCCATCAGTTCACATGGTGAAACGACACTATGCGATCATTACCAAGGAATACAAGCTGGTTCATTACTATTTTGATGTTGACGAGTGGGAGCTGATTGATAGAAAGAAAGATCCTAATGAAATGACGAATGTCTATGACGATCCAGCTTATGCCGAAATTCGGGCAGACCTTCACAAGCAACTGGATGGTTTGCGTGAGAAATACGGAGACAGTTCAGAACTCAGCCAAAAATACATTGATATGTATTTGGATGATCTTCAAGGCCGCCAAGGGTTTTTTGGTGCAAAAGACACCACCTTGATCAATAAGATCTTTGAGGACAGAAAGAAGAAATAGGGCAGAATTTAGCTCGTAAGTAAGCCTCAGCGTATCCGTTCGCTGAGGCTTTATTTTATTTTTTAACCGCTGATTTCACAGAGTTTTTCGCAGTGAGCGCAATTGTCAGGCTGGGTGTAGTGGTGTCAGGCTGAGCGAAGTCGTTGTCAGGCTGAGCGAAGTCGAAGCCCATTTTTAATTTATGTAACATTATTGTCCTCGACTCCGCTCGGACTGACACGGTTTACATTTAAAATCATTTTATCCAATCTCTTATGAAACTAATGGAAGCAATTGTCAGACCGAGTAAGGAAAACATGGAATTTACAAATTAGCAAATTCTATGTCAGGCTGAGCGAAGTCGTTGTCAGGCTGAGCGAAGTCGAAGCCCCCCATTTAATCCGAGTAAAATACTTGTCCTCGACTCCGCTCGGACTGACACGAGTAGCGGTAAAACATAATCCGTTATTGGTAGCGAAGTCGGAGTCATGCTGATAGCAGTCTATGTCAGGCTGAGAGAAGTCGTTTGTCAGACTGAGCGAAGTCGAAGCCCCCGCCTTCAACCTAGGAAAACTTTTTAGTAGTTTTGGTCTATAAATTCTCCTTAAAATTTTTATGAGAAGTTTCATTCTTGCATTCCGCTAATTCTTTCAATTTATCCCACTCGTCATTAATCATTGAGAGTTTTTTCTTCCTACTCCATCCTTTGATTTGTTTTTCAAAAGCAATAGCCTCTTTGATTTCCTGAAATTCCTGCCCAAACACTAACTCCAGAGGCCTTCTTTTCGAAGTATAGCAAAAAGGATCTAGGCCTTCAGCATGTTCCGCGAATCTCCTTTCCAAATTATTTGTAACTCCTGTATAAAAAGTATTATCGGAGCATTTCAGTATGTAAACGAAGTATTTTTTCATGCAATTTCAATTTAACAAAAAGGAGTAATACAATTACAAAGTATTAATTATCAGCACATAATGTAACTATCAAAGTTTTGTTAAACTACAATTTATGTGACTTTCGAAATAACATTTATTCACTTATTTATTGTCCTCGAATCCGCTCGGACTGACACAAGTTGCGATAAAACATAATCCGTTATTGGTATCGAAGTCGGTGCCTTTTTGAGAGCAATAGTTGTCAGGTTGAGCAAATTCTATGTCAGGCTGAGCGAAGTCGTTGTCAGGCTGAGCGAAGTCGAAGCCCCCCATTTAATCCGAGTAAAATACTTGTCCTCGACTCCGCTCGGACTGACACGGTTTGAAGTAAAAATCACTTTTTATTACAATCTGTTTTTTTAAGAAACTACACTTCCTAATTTGTATTCAAATAACCTAACCCATGAATAAGCTCTCTCAATCCTATACAATCTCTGCTGAGGCAAAGGCCTTTTACCAGGAAAATAATTTCATCAAACTCAAGCAAGTGCTCAGTCCTGAGGAGGTAGCACATTTCAGTGAAGTGATTTCAGCCGAAGTCCAACGGAAAAATACCCAAGACAGACCACTGGAACAGCGAGATACCTACAGCAAAGCTTTTTTGCAGATTTTTAATTTGTGGACGGAGAGCGAGGAAGTGAAGAAATTCGTGATGAGCAAGCGTTTGGCTCAGATTGCGGCGGATTTGATGGGATGTGAAAGGGTGAGAATTTACCACGATCAGGCGCTCTTCAAAGAAGCTGGTGGAGGAATCACCCCATGGCATGCTGATCAATACTATTGGCCCATTGATACCAATAACACAATTACTGCTTGGATACCACTTCAAGCTACTCCGCTGGAGATGGGGCCCTTAGAGTTTTCGGCTAAAAGTCAACAGATTGTCTTCGGTAGAGATCTGCAAATCGGGGATGATTCCGAGTCGAAAATCAAGGATAACCTGCGGATCAATAACTTTGAACATGTGATCGAAGCATTTGATCTGGGCGAAGTAAGCTTTCACTCAGGCTGGGTTTTTCACCGTGCCGGAGCCAATCAGACCGATCAGATGCGAAAAGTGATGACGATCATCTACATGGATGCCGAAGCCAAACTGATGAATCCAAAGAATGACAATCAGATCCACGACTGGAATACTTGGTGTCCAGGCGCAAAAATCGGTAAGGTGATCGATACGGAATTGAATCCTGTGGCTGGGGGGTAGGCTAAAGTGCGTTTTAATTCACTATAGCTTATGTTGTGC
>Ga0105054_10001363_pt1 | contig 40286 bp, 40 predicted proteins | sample BON02_FD_78091 | JGI IMG/M metagenome (GOLD analysis project Ga0105054, IMG submission 78091) | Freshwater microbial communities from Lake Bonney liftoff mats and glacier meltwater in Antarctica - BON-02 (megahit assembly) | ecosystem: Environmental > Aquatic > Freshwater > Ice > Glacier...
GGCATTAAAAACCCCGAAGGTCTTATACCTCTTAATTAATGAAATGCGAGAGGCTTAACAAAAAATCAAGTTGCGTATAAACCACCTTCCATTTCCCCAACCAAATTCTTTAATTTTGATCAAATCCCAAATTTATGTTGACAAAGACTTTGGTTAAAAAACAGCTGGAAAAGCTTCCAGAGGAATTCTCCTTAGATGATCTTGTGGAGCAGTTGATTATAGTTCAGAAAATAGAAAAAGGTCTTAAAGACTCTGAAGAGGGTAAAACAATTTCAGAGGATGAACTAGATAAAGAAGTTCAAAAATGGTTCGAATAAATTGGACGAATCAAGCCATCCAAGACTTGAAAGATATTGCAGAATATATCAGCAAGGATTCCAAAAAATAGGCAAAAATTCAAATACAACGAATTAGGCAAAGAACTTAAATACTAAAGCTAAATCAATTTGCCGGCTAAATTCATGAAAGCTTCGGCACACTTAACATTAGACAACTTGTTGAAGATAAGTATGTGATCATCTACCTTGTAAAAGGAGATACTGATAAGAAACTTAGAAAGACTTCAAAAGTTGTAGTAGGTATAAACCTTCGAGGAGATCCTGATCCCCAGAAATCAGAATCAGGATGACACCTCAAAGGTTATCATCACTTCAAATTCTTATATCTGATTCTTTTAGGTGTTAAATCGCCCATTCTTTTCTTTTTGTTTTCCCCGTAGTCGGAGAAGTTGCCTTCAAACCAAACCACTTGCGAATCTCCTTCGAAAGCCAAAATATATACCCTATTTTTAAGGCAATAGCCGAAGATATTGGCTACGATGTCACAGGGCGAAACACCAACAACAACGAGTTGACAGAAATTGGAAAAGAACTTACAAAGTTTATTGCTCACATTAACAAGACTGAAAGATAATAATGGAAAATACCAACATCATAATTTATCAAACCGAAGACGGAATTACTAAAATTGAAACACGTTTAGAAGATGAAACGGTTTGGCTGACCATAGACCAAATGGTAGAATTATTTCAAAAATCCCGTTCTACTATCAACGAACATATTTTACATATTTACGAAGAACAAGAACTTGATAGTGAGCAAACTATGAGAAAAATCGGAAATTCCGATTTTTCTACCAAACCCACTAATTACTACAATTTGGACGTAATTATCTCAGTTGGCTATCGGGTAAAAAGCCATCAGGGAACAAAGTTTCGCCAATGGGCTACGGCAAGGCTTCGTGAATTCATAGTAAAAGGCTTTACAATGAATGATGAGTTGCTAAAACAAGCAGGTGGAGGTAATTATTTTGAAGAACTATTGGCACGTATCCGTGATATACGTTCGTCTGAAAAAGTTTTTTGGCGAAAGGTGCTTGATATTTATGCCACCAGTATTGATTACGACCCTAAGTTAGAAATGTCTGTTCAGTTTTTTCAAACCGTTCAAAATAAAATGCACTGGGCAGCACACGGACATACGGCTGCTGAAATTATTTATCAACGAATTGATGCAGAAAAACACAATCTTGGCTTAACTCACATTAAAGGAACTAAGCCCGCAAAACAAGAAATTGAAGTAGCGAAAAACTATTTAAACGAAGAGGAATTAAATGTGCTAAACCGAATGGTAACAGCATATTTAGAATTGGCAGAATTACAGGCACTCAACCGCAAGCCAATGTATATGAAAGACTGGATAGAACGCTTAGATGATTTTGTGAGAATGACAGGGAATAATGTTTTACAAAATGCAGGAACAGTAAGCCACCAACAAGCACTGAAAAAGGCCAATGCAGAATATGAAAAGTATAAAGAGAAAACGAAGAACGAACTTTCTGAAGCAGAAAAACATTTTGTAAAACAAATAGACACAACTGCCAAAAAATTAAACCCAAAGAAGCCGAAATAATAATGAGCAGTTATTCTATTTCATCAGCACTCAACGCAAAACGAGTTTTCATGTTGCAAAAAATTTAACCTCCCAACGCCACGCAGATTAACTTTTCCCGATTCAACAAAGAAATAATACGGTTCAAACTCATTTGTTAATCTATCAGATCCACAATCTCTAGCCAGAACCGGCTCCTTGAACACCGAATCCGGCTCAAAACTGAACCTATTCGGATTCTGACGAATCTCAGGAGTCAAAAAATAATACAGCTCCCAAGAAAAGGATCGCTTTGAAAATGAGAGAATTGGAATCATCAAATCAGGATTAAAGAGTGGACTACTTCCACAATACTAAACCCTAAATCGTCATTTCCAAAAAAAAAAATACAGTTGAAATAACTTCCCGATGAATTCTCTTTAGATGATTTGGTGGAGCAGCTAACTGTAGGTCAGAAAATAGAAAAAGGACTTCAAGACTCTCAGGAAGGCAAACTAATTTCAGAAGTTGAATTAGAACAAAAAATCAATAAATGGTTCGATTAAATTGGACTGATCAAGCTGTCTTGGATCTGAAGGAAATTGCGGAATACATCAGCAAGGATTCAAAAAAATAAACAAAACTCCAAATCCAAAAACAAAATCAATTAGCCGCTCAGCAACTTGAAGGCTTCGGCACTCCAAGCATCAGACACCTTGTAGAAGGTAGCTATGTGATATCTATCTTGTAAAAGGAGATACACGTGTTGATATTTTGACGGTCCATCATTCGTCTAGAGATCTTAACCAAAGAAATCTGATTTTTTGATGATCAAAATTGAAAAAACCCTTGAAATCTCAGAGACTTCAAGGTTTAGTGGATTCTTGGAAGTGGCATTTGAGGAATGGCAAACCTCGAATGTCTTATAATTTTGAATATACACCAATTGAGTCCACTCCGAAAAAGCATTTACACTAGAAAATAGTGCCATTAGGATCAATTTGGAGGGGATATTTTCTCTAAATAGCAGTTATCGGAGTGGACTCACCAATTAAAACCTTCGAGGAGATTTCTCAATCGTTCCTCATTCGAAATGACACCTCGAAGGTTATCTAATTTACTTCAAATTCTTATATCGAATTCTCTTTGGCTCGACATCACCTAGACGCTTTTTCTTGTTCTCTTCGTAGTCGGAGAAGTTCCCTTCAAACCACACCACCTGAGAATCTCCTTCGAATGCCAAGATATGAGTACAGATTCTATCCAGGAACCATCTATCGTGGGAAATCACAACAGCGCAACCACCGAAGTTTTCCAACGCTTCTTCCAAAGATCGAAGTGTGTTTACATCCAAGTCGTTGGTAGGCTCATCGAGAAGCAGCAAGTTCCCGCCTTCTTTCAGCGTCAAAGCCAAGTGAACTCGGTTTCGCTCTCCTCCGGAAAGTACTCCTACTTTCTTCTCCTGATCTCCTCCACCGAAGTTGAATTTGGATACGTAGGCTCTAGAGTTCACTTCTTTATTACCAAGCATCATCAGTTCATTTCCTTCGGAAATCGTCTGATACACAGATTTATTTGGGTCAAGCGCATCATGACTTTGATCCACATAGGCCAATTGAACGGTCTCTCCAACTTCGAAATTCCCAGCATCTGGTTTTTCTTGTCCAGTGATCATCTTGAAAAGCGTGGATTTACCCGCACCGTTTGGCCCGATCACACCTACAATCCCACCTTGAGGCAACGCAAAACTTAGGTTTTCAAAAAGAAGCTTGTCACCAAAGGCTTTAGAAACACCATTCACTTCGATCACTTTGGACCCCAAACGAGGTCCTGGAGGAATGAAAAGCTCTAGTTTCGCTTCTCTCTCCTTAGAATCCTCTCCTACTAATCGGTCGTACGCACTCAATCTTGCTTTACCTTTCGCCTGACGGGCTTTCGGAGTCATCCTGATCCATTCTAGCTCTCGCTCTAGTGTTTTCTGACGCTTTGATTCGGTCTTCTCTTCTTGCTTCAATCGGTTTTGCTTTTGATCCAGCCAAGAAGAATAATTTCCTTTCCATGGAATACCTTCGCCACGGTCCAGTTCAAGAATCCAACCTGCTACATTATCAAGGAAGTATCTATCGTGAGTTACCGCGATTACAGTTCCTTTATAATTTTTCAAATGTTGCTCCAGCCAATGCACAGATTCTGCATCCAAATGGTTGGTAGGCTCATCGAGTAAAAGCACATCTGGCTCCTGTAACAGCAATCGGCAAAGCGCCACTCTTCTTTTTTCACCACCCGAAAGGTTTGCCACGTTGGCGTCACTAGGAGGAAGCCTAAGCGCATCCATCGCTTTGTCAAGCATGACGTCAAGTTCCCAGGCATTAGCAGCATCAAGCTTCTCCTGCACTACTCCTTGCTTCTCGATCAAAGCATTCATTGCGTCGGGATCTTCCATCAAAGCCGGATCCATGAATTTCTCATTGATCGCCTCAAATTCTTTCAGCAACCCCACCGTCTCAGCAACTGCTTCCTCGACTACTTCTTTCACCGTTTTAGTTGGATCGAGCTTTGGCTCCTGTTCCAGCATTCCGACAGTGTAGCCTGAAGACCAAACTACTTCGCCCTGGAATTCCTTATCCATTCCTGCAATGATTTTCAACAGAGAGGATTTACCCGAACCGTTTAAACCAAGAACCCCGATTTTGGCTCCATAAAAAAATGAGAGATAAATATCTTTAAGTACTTTTTTCTGTGGTGGGAAGATTTTCGAAACACCTGCCATGGAAAAGATGATTTTTTCTGCGCTCATGCGTTATATTTTTACTTTGAAACATCACTTAAGAATCAAAGATGGCAAAAAAACCGCTTTCTTAGGATAAGTGCTTTTGAATTAATTAATTTACGGAAATTCGAAAACCGCCAACTAACCTACTGTAGAACAATGGAGCATCCGTATGGATATATCAAAAACGACAAAGTTTATTTGAGGGGATTTTTGGGACAGGTAGATCGGGTTATCGGTGAAGTAAAAGAAGATGAGGCCTCTACGCTCAAATATTTTGAGGATCGATTTGAACAGCTTAAAGAAAAAGTAGCCAAACTCAAAAACGCCATTCAGGAAAACCAGAACAAGGGTTCTTTCCTGATGAAACTCATTCACTTCAGAGAATCTCTTATGCAATCCGATGCATTAGGAGACTTTGAGCCACTTATCAATGAGCTAAGCCAACAAGAAGATTACCTGAATGAAATCATTCAGGTAAATCGCACCAAAAATCTTGAAGTTAAGAAAGTACTAATTCTAGAAGCTGAAGAGAAAAGAGACGATACTGACTGGAAGGAAACAACGGAATTTTACAAGGAACTCAAACTTCGCTGGATCAAAACGGGGCCTGTAGATAAAGAAAATCAAGAAGAAATAGAGGGCACCTTCAATGATATTGTGCAACATTTCTTTGAAAACAGAAGACATTTCTTTGAAGGTCTTGCTCTTCAGGCAGAAGAAAACATCAAAGTGTACGAATCTCTGGTAGTGCAGGCTCAAGAAGCACATGATTTCCCCGATGCCAAAACTGCTTTTGAAATCTCAAAGAAAATCCAACGGCAATGGAAAGAGGCAGGCAAGGTCCCCGCAGAAAAACGACAGCCACTTTGGGATGAGTTTTCTAAGTTGAACAATCGTATTTTCTCCCGATATAAAAGAACGCTCCAAACTGGACCTCAGATGAACCCTCGGGAACTAATGCAGAAGGTGGAGACTTTAACCGAAGAGATCAAAGATCTGTCGGGTAAAGCCACAACGTATGAACTCGTCGGAAGAGCCAAAGTGATTCAGGAAGAATGGAGAAAACTACCTCCTCGTAAACCGAGAGAAGCGAATTTAATCGTTAGATCATTCCAGTTCTTCTCTGATATCGTATTTGAAAAAGCTTTTTTAGAAAAACTAGTTCATGGGAAATACACTGACTTTGATGAAAAACCTGAGGTAGAGCAAATTCAGATAAAAATTGCCTTGCTGAAAGATTTACTGCATAGAGATCAAACTGAGCTGGAAGCGGCGCAAAACAATACGGAGAATTTCCGCGTTCAGTCAGCTGACTTTGACATTATGATGAAGAAAAAATTATTTGCGGTGAAAAGAAAAGTGGATGTGAAAAATTATATTTTGAAACAACTTTCTTTTAAATAGTAATACACCGCTGATTATTGCAAAAAAAGAATACTTTTGCAACCCTTTAACTCCGGAACTCCTTTAAAATAAACACTATGTACTGGACACTCGAATTAGCATCCTATTTAGAGGATGCACCCTGGCCAGCCACCAAGGATGAATTAATTGATTATGCCATCCGATCCGGCGCACCAATGGAAGTAGTAGAAAATCTACAAGAATTAGAAGACGATGGGGAACCATATGAGACCATCGAAGAGATTTGGCCAGATTATCCGACCAAAGACGACTTCTTCTTCAACGAAGACGAATATTAAAAAACAAAAGCCCTGATCACTCAGGGCTTTTGTTTTTTAATATAGCCACTTGTGGTACAGAAGTTTTTGTAGGGATTTATAATTGAACTTTTGCAGATCGAAAGACACGAGTGTAGGAATGATGACTAAAAACTGAGAATGATCACTTTTATCCACTACAACCCCAGCACCTGTCTCAGCCTAGAATAGCCTGTCTTACTTGCAGGAACCTTTTGCCCGCCCCGGAGAAACACCAGGTAGTTTTCTCGCTCATACGGCTCAATTTTGGCGATCTCATTCAAATTAACCAAGTATGATCTATGCACCCGTGCGAATTTTGCAGGATCTAGTGCTTCTTCGAGAGATTTCATGGTCATCTTCTTAAGATATCTGCCAGAAGGTGTATGAATAGCTATGTAATCATCTTCGGCTTCGAAGAAGCTCACCTCATGCGTAGGAATGATTTTAATTTCATTTTTGACACGTACGACGAGTCGATTTCGCTTCTCCGCCAATTCATTCAACTGCTTAGAGGGTCCTTCTGTTCCTCTTTGTTGTGCCTGAAATTTCTCTATCCCTTGGGTAAATCGATCTTGAGAGAACGGTTTGAGTAAGTAATCTATTGCCATGGCATCAAAAGCTTTCAAGGCATATTGATCAAAGGCTGTGGTAAAAATAACTGCAGGAGGCTCTTCTAATAATTCTAGCATTTCAAAACCTGTGATTTTAGGCATCTGAACATCCAGAAAAATTAAATCAGGCTCATGTTCCTGGATGGCTTTAAGTCCCTGAAATCCATCACGGCAAACAGCCATCACTTCGAATTGCGGAAAGTCAACTAAAAATTCTTGGATAATACTCGCCGCCAAAGGCTCGTCATCGATGATTAAAGTCTTGATCATTTTTGTTGAGGGATTTTCAAAATTATGGTAAAAAGCGAGTTTCCTGATTTAGATTTTAGCAAATCCTTCCTGCCAAAAAGTAAAAACAACCTGCGATCCACGGAGCTCAAGCCGAAGCCAGTTCCTTTTGGCGCAGCCACTTCTGGATCATAAGGATTCTCGATTTTCAGCATCAGATAATTTTGCTCTTTATAAGCCTGAAGAATTATTTTCACATCCTCAGTGATGCCATATAAGCCATGTTTAATTGCATTTTCCAAGAGAGGCTGAATTAACAATTGAGGCACACGCATTTGTTTTACTTCATCAGTCACATCAAACTCAACCTCTAATCTATGTCCAAACCGAACAAGCTCAATGTCCAGATACATTTTTAGATAGCTCAACTCTTCGTCCAAAGTCACCCATTGCTGGTGATCCTTTCGGATAGTTCCTCGCAGGAAATCAGAAAGTTGAAGTACCATCTCACGAGCTTTTTTGGGCTGAGAAATCGTCAACGCACTAATAGAATTCAGGCTATTAAACAAAAAATGTGGCTGTAGCTGCTGTCTCAACTGTGTCAACTCTGCCTCACGAGAGAGCTCATTCATCATGGCTTCCCTTTTTTGAGCTTCATCTTGTTGCTCTAATTTGGAGACTACGATTGCTATAAGAGCCACCAAAATCTCAGCCAAGCCCAAAATAGCCCAACGAAGATAAACGTGTAATTTTAGAAAAACCAGGTATGCTGCTTCATCAGAATAAACCCAGTTCAGCAAGTATTGATGTCCCAAAACGGCAGCGAGACTAAATAATAGAGGCAAAACCAAGAGCAACCAATTGTTACTTCCTTTGGGTATATAGTAGCCAAAAATACGATCAAGCATGTTTACACCTAGCGCAAAGAGCAAGGCAAAAACTAACGAATCTACAATAGCCGTAGATTGATCAATGCCATAAAACATGAGTAAGCCAAACGTACCAAGGAACCAGATTACTCCAGCTCCTTGAACGATCCAACTACTTTTAGAAGGGTTTGAAAATACTCTGGAAAACAAATTTTTAGAGATTTAGAGAAAGGAATTTCGTTAATATGATTTAATTTCCAAGCCACCAAAGAAGACTGTGCCTCTGATCACCAAGATTTTATCTGAATCTACTTCAGACTGACGATAAGCCCGCTTATCCTCTACACCTGCCGCAATATTTGTTACTTCTACTCGCACATCCCAGTGCGGGGGCAACACTAATTTTATCCCACCAAATATGACGTCTACTTGAAGTGTAACCATTCCTGAAAAATCTGATTGCGTTAGATCAAGATCAATTCCACCAAATGCGGCTGTCAATTTTCCGCCTTGGAAATTCTTAGTTAGCACTCGTTTATTTATTCCACTCATAATAGAATCTATAGAAACACTGTCGGAATAGCTTGTTCCTGATATTCCCGACATACCTGAAAAGGATTTCTCACCGGCTGACTTGTTTGAAAAAGCAGTCTTTTCACCCTTATTGAAATCTTCACTGGAGGAAGTCGATGATGCAGATTTGAGTTTTTCCTGAATATCATTTAATACCTGCTGCTCTTTCCGTTTTTGGGTGATCAGATAAATACCTACTAAAATCAGTGCAACAGGAAATATGAAGCGCTGTATGCCGAAATCAAAGTTAAATTCCCGCTCTAAGAGAAAGAACATACCTATGGCTAGCATCATTACACCAAAGAAACTTTTGAATTCATGCTTGATTAGCGTAATCACTCCAACGGCAATCAGTATCATGGGCCATGACAGCAACCAATCGGGATAAAAAATATCCAACTTTCTAAGTAATATCAGGACACCGACAGCGAGGATTATGAATCCGAAGATCATTCCTCCATCATTATTGTTTATGCGATTTCGTTTCATCATGTTAATGTTTAATTGATGATCGAAAGTACATTACAGATAGAAATCCCGAAATAAAGAAAAGGCCAACACATACAAAAAGTCGGTGAAGCCCGTGAAAAAGTCGGTGAAATTACACCCTAAGATCTTACCGACTTGGTAGTTCTTTAGCTGCTATAAACTCTGCATAGTCCATGTCTTCTGGCGTAGTGATCTTTATATTTTCTGCATTGCCCGAGATCAAAGTCACTTGCCAACCTTGGTTTTCATAGACTGTAGCATCATCAGTAAACTGCTGAAGTTCGGTCACAGCGAATGCTTTTTTGATTTTCTCAACCTGAAAAGTCTGCGGGGTCTGTACCAATCGGAAATATTGTCGCTCTTCATAGAAGGATTTTCCGTCGTCTCTAAGCTTCCTAATGGAATCCTTCAATGCGATTACAGCTACAGCACTTCCGTCTCTCTCAGCTACCTCATAGCTCTCAGAAATAACAGCCTCTGCTACAAATGGCCTTACCCCATCATGGATCGCTACCAATTTTGTTTCAGAATTAAGCGAAGTCAATCCATTTCTTACCGATTGAAATCTAGAATTCCCTCCGGAGACCAAACGATGAGGGATTTTGAATTTATATTCATTACATAACTCTTCCCAATACAAAAAATCATTCTCAGGTAGTACGAGAATCAAATCAATGGAAGAATCCACGCGATAAAAAACAGTAAGAGTACGCATCAATACTGGCTGTCCCGCTACAGGCAAATATTGCTTGGCAATAGGTGCGCCCATTCTAGTACCTCTTCCCCCTGCTACGAGGATCGCTGCTTTGTTTGTCATACTAATTTTCCACAAAAGTAAGAAATCGAACCCCTGAGGGTTTTACTGCAAAGTTATATCTGTGTGAACATAAAAAAAGCTCCTTTCGGAGCTTTCAGTATTAAAGGATCAACATCGCATCTCCGTATGAGAAGAATCGATATTTTTCTTTGATGGCTTCTTTGTATGCTTTCATTACCAGATCATACCCTCCAAAAGCAGATGCTGTCATCAGCAACGTAGATTCTGGAAGATGAAAATTAGTGATCAATGAATTTGCTATTTTAAACTCGTAAGGTGGGATGATAAATTTATCAGTCCATCCGCTACTTTCTTTCAGACGACCGTTTGCAGTCACTGATGACTCAATAGTTTTCAAAGATGTGGTACCCACAGCTACCACCCTCTTTTTGGCATCCAATGATCTATTTACCAACTGAACAGTTCCCTCAGGAATGCTGTAATTTTCAGAATCCATTTTATGCTTAGTCAGATCTTCCACGTCCACCTGACGGAAAGTACCCAATCCGACATGAAGTGTAATAGGAGTTACATCCACGCCTTGAAGCTCTAGTCTTTTCAGCAAATGTGGCGTGAAGTGTAAGCCAGCAGTTGGAGCAGCTACCGCTCCTACATTCTTGGCGTATACAGTTTGATACCTTTCTTTGTCTTCAGCTTCTACTTTTCTTTCGATAAATTCTTTCAAAAGTGGGGTTTCGCCGAGCGTATCAATAGTCTTATGGAATTCTTCATCAGTCCCATCAAACAAAAAGCGGATGGTACGACCTCTAGAAGTGGTATTGTCAATTACCTCAGCCACTAGATCTGAATCTCCGAAATAAAGCTTGTTACCTACTCTGATTTTACGAGCTGGATCTACCAAAACATCCCAAAGTTTCAATTCAGAGTTCAATTCTCTCAATAGAAAAACTTCGATTTCTGCACCGGTCTTCTCCTTATTCCCATACAGTCTAGCTGGGAAAACTTTTGTATCGTTGGTAACAAAGACATCACCCTCACCGAAGTATTCGGTAATATCTTTAAAAACTCTGTGTTCAATTTTACCTGTATCTCGATGGAGCACCATCAATCTGGATTCATCCCGATTTGCTGCAGGATAAAGAGATACTAGTTTCTTTGGAACGTCAAATTTGAAATCCGATAATTTCATAGATAAGTTTTAGATGTCTTGAGTGATTTAGAGTAACTCTAAAAAATGCAAAGATACTAACAATATCAGGCAATTTCAGCTAACTTAACAGAATTGTTTTAAACCAACTATATAGACATGCTATTTCTGAAACTCTCTTGGGAAAGTTTTCGCTTCGCAATATCAGCATTAAAAACTAATTTGACCCGCACGATATTATCCCTTTTAGGAGTTACAGTGGGTATTTTTGCTATTATAGCTGTGTTCACGCTTGTGGATTCTCTAGAAAACAACATTAGATCCTCGTTCTCTTTCTTGGGCACTAATGTAATGCGGGTGGATAGATTTCCTTTTTCTGAAGGACCACAAGACTTTCCGTGGTGGAAGTATTTCCGAAGACCCCCGGGGACAGTTGCTGAATATGAATTCCTTCAGCAAAGACTTACATCTGCAGAAGCGGTCACTATTTCTGCCTCATCCAATACTACCGTTAAAGCAGGAAGCAATGCGTATCAAGGCATGGAGCTTACTGGCGCTGCCTATTCCTATCAGGATGTATATGAGCTTTCAATAGAGGAAGGAAGGTATTTCACACAATCCGAAATCAATGCCTCCAGAAACTTTGCGATTATTGGAAGAGAAATCGCAAATACATTGTACCCTCAGCAAGTAGTCATTGGTAAGCAGATCAAAATAAAAGGGATGAAATTCATCGTTATCGGTGTCTTTGAAGAAGAGGGTGAAGGGTTATTTGACACACCATCCAAAGACCAGGCATGCTTGATTCCATACGGTGCTTTTAGCAAAATGTACTACACAGGAAGAAATGGAATGGAACCGACCATCGCCGTGAAAGGCATGGTGGAGGACATTGGATTAGTTGCTCTGGAAAATGAAATGACAGGCCTGCTCCGTGCCAAACGAGGATTAAGGCCACGAGACGAAGATAACTTTGCATTAAACAAAACAGAATTTATCCAAAATGCTATTGGATCCATTTTTGATGTGATTTCTGTAGCGGGATGGGTAATTGGAGGATTTTCGATTCTCGTTGGAGGATTCGGTATCGCAAACATCATGTTTGTGTCGGTCCGAGAAAGAACCAATATTATTGGTATCCAAAAATCCTTAGGCGCAAAAAACTACTTCATACTATTCCAATTCCTATTCGAATCAGTATGCCTGAGTTTGATCGGTGGAATCACTGGAATTATTATTGTCTATTTCATGACATTTATTCAGTTGGGCAGTTTGGATATCGTGCTTTCCTTCAGTAACATCATCCTTGGACTTGGCGTTTCTACTATCATTGGAGTGGTGTCTGGAATTGTTCCTGCAACCCTCGCGGCTCGTATGGATCCAGTAGAAGCAATTAGGACAAATTAATAGCCTAAATTTTATCCACTGAATAAAAAGAGGTTGCTCAGATGAATGAGCAACCTCTTTTTAGTATCTATAATCAAACAATCGCAATTTCTTACTCTTTCTCCTTTGCTTTTTCTTTTACTTTTACTTCACTTGAACCTTTTGCAGAAAGTCCTGAAGCAGCTTTGATCTTCACCTCTAGCTCATCCATCAATTCAGGATTATCCAGTAGCAGCGTTTTTACAGACTCACGTCCCTGGCCTAGCTTCTCTCCATTGTAAGAGAACCAAGAGCCAGCTTTTTTAATGATTTCCAACTCCACACCAAGATCAATGATTTCCCCCACTTTGGAGATTCCTTGACCGTACATAATATCAAATTCTACAACTTTAAATGGAGGTGCTACTTTATTTTTCACCACTTTCACCTTAGTTCTGTTACCAAGGATATTATCAGCACTCTCTTTAATTTGACCGATTCTGCGAATATCTAATCGTACAGAAGCATAAAATTTCAACGCGTTCCCGCCAGTAGTAGTCTCAGGATTGCCGAACATAACGCCGATCTTCTCACGAAGCTGGTTGATGAAAATACATGAACAGCCAGTCTTGTTAATCGCACCTGTCAGTTTTCGCAAAGCCTGGGACATCAATCTTGCCTGTAAGCCCATCTTGGAATCCCCCATATCGCCTTCCAACTCACTCTTTGGCACCAAAGCAGCAACAGAGTCAATCACAATAATATCAATAGCGCCTGAGCGGATCAAATGCTCAGCAATCTCTAGAGCTTGCTCCCCATTGTCTGGCTGAGAAATCAGAAGATTTTCTGTATCAATCCCCAACTTTTCGGCATAGGCCTTGTCAAAAGCGTGTTCTGCATCAATGAAGGCAGCTAAGCCACCCGCCTTCTGCGCCTCAGCAATGCAGTGCAACGTCAAGGTCGTCTTCCCAGAAGATTCTGGCCCATAAATCTCAATCACACGGCCGCGAGGAATTCCCCCTATGCCTAAAGCAATATCCAACCCCAATGACCCAGTAGATATAGCGGGGATATCCACCACCTTATTATCACTAAGTTTCATTACAGTTCCTTTACCGTAAGTCTTATCCAACTTGTCGATGGTCAGTTGTAGGGCTTTTAATTTTTCAGCGTTATTACTCATGCTTTTATTTCGTTAAAATCTATAGTTATATGAAAGTAAATAAACGGTGGACTATTAGCAAGACGCCCACTACTATTGTTTTGGAAAGCCAAATTCGTAATTTTAATCGCTCTTCGGCACGTTTTTTCGTAATACCTATAGAATATCTTTCTTTTCGTCAGGTATTGTCATTAAAATTTATGCATAGAATCCTCGGATCACTTACTCTTCTACTTTTATTTACGCTATCAGATCTCTTAGCACAAGATCTAGTCGGTGACCCCCCATTTACTTTTGGTGAGGAATTATCCTTTGAAGTTTCCTACGGATGGCTAAATCTTGCTGATGCAAAAATGCAAATTTCTAAAAGAGCCCAAGTTCAAAACGACAAACCACATTACAAGATAGATGTATATGGCAAAACCAAAGGTGCTGCGACTATTTTCGGAAAAGTAAATGACAACTGGGGAACCTACCTCGATGTAGAAACCAACCTGCCTTCCGTATCCTATAGACATATTGAAGAAGGAAAATACCGTAAGCATGAGTTCGTTCACTTTGATCAGAAGAATAAGAAAGCAACGATGAAGCTTTTTGATAAAGAGAATAGAAACTTGAAAGAATCAAAAGATTTTGATTTACCTGGTCAAGTACAGGATTTGGTTAGTGCGCTTTATTATTTGAGATCACAAAATCTAAAAGATTTGAAGCAGGGAGACTACATCTTAATCAGGGGATTCTTTGATAAAGAAATATATAACATAAAGTTAATCTACGAGGGCACAGAGACCTTGGGCACCAGTTTAGGCAAAAAAGAGACTTACATCTTCTCTCCTCAACTTCCTAAGAATAACCTTTTCCGAGGAGAGTTCCCTGTGAAGGTGTGGGTCACAAAGGATCAGCACAAAATCCCTGTGAAAATCAAAGCCAATCTCTTCATTGGATCGTTGAATTTAGACATCATTTCTGCGAAAGGTCTGAAAAATAATTAATTCAAACCCTCATAACATAGTGGTAACATAGCCCTGCAAATGCGAAATAAAGTGACACTTTTCGTATCCAATGGCAACAACACACCCTCTTTTATTTGGCCTCAATCCTTAAATATTCCTTAATTTTAAACCAAACATTAAGAAATCACTGATGAGCGATAAACAAAAGATCAAAGTCCTGGTAGTTGACGACGAACCTGATATTGTTGAAATTCTGAAATACAATCTCGAAAAAGAAGGCTATGATGTAGCTACTGCGGAAGATGGAATAAAAGCAGTAAAGACAGCTGCGAAATTTTTACCTGATGTAATTCTATTGGATATCATGATGCCTAATCAGGATGGTGTAGAAACTTGCCTTCAGATCAGACAAATTCCGGAACTCAAAAACACCTTCATTATTTTCCTGACTGCTCGGATGGAAGAATACTCAGAAGTAGCGGCATTTGATGTGGGAGCAGATGATTACATCACCAAACCTATCAAGCCTAGAGCACTGATGAGCAGAATTTCAGCCTTATTCAGACGTGACTCTAAGAAAGAACAAGAGCAGATCCAAATCAAAATCAGAGATCTGATAATTGATCGAGGAAGCTATACGATCAACAAAGCAGGCAAGACAATCATCCTACCAAAGAAAGAATTTGAGCTTTTGTATTTTCTAGCTAAAAGCCCTAATATCGTTTTCAGTAGAGATGAACTTCTTCAGAATATCTGGGGCACAGATGTATTCGTATTGGCAAGAACCGTGGATGTGCATATCAGAAAGGTGCGGGAGAAAATCGGAGATGACTACTTTACTACGGTAAAAGGTGTAGGATATAAATTCGAATTAGGACAATAAATGTTTACCACTTCCAGAGGTATTTCTTTGATCCTGGCTTTGGCCATTTCGGCTCTGGTTGGAGCATTTTTGTCATTAATGGATGAATCCACCTACCTCTTACTATTAGTAGCCTGGGGTGTTTCTTTTTCATCCGCTTACCTATTGATCTCTTTCACTCTTGAATTTTTTATTTTTAAGGAAATAGGGGATATCTACTCACTTTTGGAAAAAATCCAACGTAAAGATTTATCTGAAATAAGCGATAAAGGAAGAAAAGGCTCCATTTCTCCTCTGCGGAAAATTAATAAAGTGATCAATTCATATGCGATTGCGCGACAGAAGGAAATTGATACGCTTCAGAAGAACGCTGAATTCCGACGGGAATTCATCGCAGACATTTCACATGAATTAAAAACCCCGATTTTTGCCACCCAAGGATATATTCACACGCTGTTGGATGGAGCGATAGACGACAAGCAAGTTCGCATGCGCTTCTTGAAGCGGGCAGCAAAAAGCTTAGACTCTTTGGATGTGCTAGTTCAAGACCTCCTCACGCTTAATCAAATGGAAAGTGGTGTAATCAAATTCAATTTCACTGAATTTGACATCAAGACCCTTTTGGAAGAAGTAATGGAAGAGCTAGAGCACAAAGCATCAAAGCGCGAAATGCAAATAGAATTTGAGGTAGAGCAAAATAAGCATTATCTGACAACTGGGGATAAACAGAAAATCTACCGGGTTTGCCAGAACTTGATTTTCAATGCCATGAAGTATAATCACAATGGAGGCGAGGTAAAAGTCTCTCTCAGGACACTAAAAAACACGATTCAGGTCGACATCAAAGATGACGGACAAGGAATTCCACCAGAAGATTTGAAGCGGATTTTTGAACGGTTTTACCGTGTGGAAAAAAGTAGAAACAAAAAAGAAGGTGGTACAGGCTTAGGATTAGCGATCGTAAAGCATATCCTCGAAGGACACAAAAGCAAGATTTCTGTGAGCTCTACGGTAGGAAAAGGATCCATTTTTAGCTTTTCACTTCCCCTGATAAAAATCGATTCCGCGGAACAAAAACTGAAAGTGTTAATACGCTAAGAATAAAAGTCAAAGAAATTTTTTACCCATCCTTTTTTCCCTAGTTTTGCAGCCTCATTTGAAGAGGCAGGAGAATCCATGAAGAAAGTAGATTTTGAAAATCTTATTCTGTTTGAAAACGAGGATTACCTGGTAATCAACAAACCGCCGTACCTATCAAGCTTAGACGATAGGCACGAAGCGCAGAACATCCTAGACTTAGCCAAGACACACATCCCCGATTCACAACTGTGTCACCGATTGGATAAGGAAACTTCAGGATGTCTAGTGATTGCCAAGAATCCAGCGGCCTACAGGCATTTGGCCATGCAGTTTGAAAGCAGAAAAGTAAATAAAGTCTATCATGCAGTGGTGGAAGGGATCAAGGAATTCAGCGATGAGCTGGTGGACAAGAATCTCTTAGCCAACAATAAAGGAATCGCCAAAGTAAGTAAAGACGGCAAGCCAGCGCAGACGATTTTCAATACGTTGAAGACCTACTATGCTCATACGCTAGTCGAATGCAGACCCATCACTGGGAGATTGCATCAGATTAGGGTTCATTTGGCTTACCTCAAGTCTCCGATTTGCGGAGACACCTTATACGGAGGCAACATTTTATACCTTTCTTCTATCAAGCGTCGCTTCAATTTAAAAAAAGAGACAGAAGAATTACCAATTATGCAGCGGGTTTCGCTTCATGCTTATTCGATTGGATTTCAGGGTTTGGACGGCACGGAATTATTTGTGAATGCGCCTTATCCGAAGGATTTCAAGGTTTTGGTCAATCAATTAGAGAAGACCAGCTAAGGAATTTTAGATCGAAAAAACGGAAGAAATATTCAGAATTGATTGGTAACAAAAAGCTAAGCCTGTGAAAATTAGGACTTAGTATTGGAAATATTTTGCATCGAAAATAAAATACTCCTATCTTTGTGTCCCTTTTTGAGGGTGAAATAAATTTAACAAGCTAAATATTAAACAGTTACACAGTGGATACTTTGAGCTATAAGACCGTATCAGCCAATGCCGCAACTGTAGAAAAGCAATGGGTGGTAGTGGATGCCCAAGCTGCAGTTTTAGGTAGATTGGCTAGTGAGGTAGCAAAAATCTTAAGAGGTAAGACGAAGCCTAGCTTCACGCCTCATGTTGATTGTGGTGACAACGTCATCGTAATTAACACCGACAAAATCAGATTAACTGGTGACAAGTGGGACTCCAAAGTTTATGTGAGACACACAGGTTATCCAGGTGGACAGCGTATCTCTACGCCAAGATTATTGAAAGAGAAATCTTCAACCATCTTGATCGAGAAAGCTGTAAGAGGCATGTTGCCTAAAAACAGATTAGGAAGAAAATTATATGGCAACTTGTACGTCTATGAAGGATCTGAGCATCCTCATACTGCACAGCAGCCTAAAGCCATCACTCTTTAATCGTCTATCATGGAAATGATCAATAAAATCGGTAGAAGAAAAACCTCTGTAGCCAGAATTTACATGGCTCCAGGTAAAGGTGAAATCACCGTTAACAACAGATCTCTGGAAGTTTACTTTCCATTTGAACTTCACCAGATTGTAGTGAAGCAGCCATTAACCCTAGTAGGGGTAAATGGCAATTACGACATTAAGATCAATGTAGACGGAGGAGGAATCACCGGTCAGGCAGAAGCAGCCCGTATGGCTATCTCCCGAGCTTTGTGCGAATTTGACATAGAGTACAGACCTGCATTGAAAAAAGAAGGTTTCCTTACTCGTGACCCTAGAATGGTGGAACGTAAGAAACCAGGTCGTAGAAAAGCAAGAAGAAAGTTCCAGTTCTCTAAACGTTAATCTGGAGGTTCTTCCTTATATAGAAAAACACATTTTATAATGGCAAAATTAGAATATAAAGACTTACTAGATGCTGGTGTTCACTTCGGGCACTTGACGAGAAAGTGGGATCCAAGAATGTCTCCATACATTTTCATGGAGAAAAATGGTATCCACATTATCGATCTTAACAAAACGCTTGTATGCCTCGACGAAGCATCTAACGCAATCAAGCAAATCGTACGCTCAGGCAAAAAAGTGATGTTCGTTGCTACTAAGAAGCAAGCGAAAGATCTTGTAGCTACTGAAGCGAAGAGACTAAACATGCCTTTCGTAACTGAAAGATGGTTAGGTGGTATGATGACCAACTTCGCGACTATCCGTAAATCATTGAAGAAAATGTCCGGTTTGGACAAATTGATGAAAGAGGAAGCTTACAAAAACCTTGCGAAAAAGGAACGTTTGATGGTTTCTCGTCAGAAAGACAAAATGGAAGATGTTCTTGGCGGTATCGCTGACTTGAGCAGACTACCAGCAGCTCTTTTCATCGTGGACATCAAAAGAGAACACATCGCAATTGCTGAAGCAAAAAAGCTTGGTATCCCTGTTTTCGCATTAGTAGATACGAACTCTAACCCAAACGAGGTAGATTTCCCAATCCCTGCTAATGACGATGCTTTCAAGTCCGTTTCTTTGCTAGTTAAAGCATTCGGCGCAGCTATCGAAGAAGGTCTTTCAGAACGTAAGAGAGACAAAGAAGACGCTAAACTTACTGAAGAGGAAGAAGCGAAGAAAGCTGTGGACGCTGCTGAAACAAAAGAATAATCCACCACTTGATTTGAAATAAATTAAAAATTGAACATCAGGTTTCGGCCTATGTTCAATTTTTTTGTTTAATCTATCCTTCAAGATGCTACTCACCACGAAGCATCTATAATCAACCCTTCGAGAACAGACCTAGTCTAATGTTCTGACCTCAAGGCTTAAAAAGAATTTATTCCGTTTTATTTTAAACTGATAACACAATGGCAATTACTGCACAAGAAGTAAACAAATTGAGACAAATGACCGGTGCCGGTATGATGGATTGCAAAAAAGCACTTACCGAATCAGAAGGTGATTTCGAGAAAGCTGTAGACATCCTCAGAAAGAAAGGTCAAAAAGTATCTGCTTCCAGAGCTGATCGTGAGACTAAAGAAGGTATAGCTGTAACTAAAGTGTCTGAAAATGGTGCTAAAGGCGTGTTGCTTACGTTGACTTGCGAAACTGACTTCGTAGCTAAAAATGATGGCTTCGTTACCTTTGCTAATGAGTTGCTTGACCTTGCGGTAGAAAAAGGTGCTAACTCTGTAGAAGAACTATATGCACTTCCTTTCGAAAACTTGACAGTTGCGGAAAAGATCGTTGAGATGACTGGTAAAATCGGTGAGAAAATCGAAGTATCTCATTTCGAAACCGTCGAAGCTGAAGCTGTAGTTTCTTACATCCACTCTAATGGTAAATTAGGTGTATTGGTAGGCTTGACTAACGCTGGCGGAAATGACGTAGAGGAAGCTGGGAAAGACGTAGCTATGCAAATAGCAGCGATGAATCCAGTAGCTCTTGACAAAGACGGAGTAGATGCAACTACAGTAGAGCGTGAAATCGAAGTAGGTAAAGAGCAAGCAAGAGCTGAAGGCAAGCCTGAAGAAATGCTTGAAAAAATTGCTTTGGGTAAACTGAACAAGTTCTACAAAGAGAATACACTTCTTAGCCAGACTTTCGTAAAAGACAACAGCAAAACTATCGGTCAATACCTTGACGGTGTAAGCAAAGGAATGACTGTATCAGCATTCAAAAGAGTATCTATCGGTTAATCTGAACAAGACTCTTAACCATAAAAAAACCTCTTCAATTGATTTTGAAGAGGTTTTTTTTGTTTATATCTAGCAATTCCATCAAAAATGCTTCCAGCCCTGAGCTTTGATCTGAACTGCTGCTCCGCTTTTAGTAACTAGAAACTTTCCTTCTTCTGACTTAGTAATATGACCTATGAAGTGAACATCTGGATGCTTCTCTAACTTTGCGAAGTCCTTCTGATCAATCGTGAATAGCAACTCATAATCTTCTCCCCCATTCATCACACAGGTGATTGGATCAAGATTTAGTTCAACAGCGGTATCAAAAGTCTGCTTATCGATTGGCAATTTATCCTCATAGATCATTGCGCCCACTCCAGAAGCTTTGCAGATATGAAAAATCTCCGAAGCTAAGCCATCCGAAACATCTATCATACTGGTAGGCACGACTTCCATTTCTCGAAGTTCATGGATAATATCCACGCGAGCGTCTGGCTTAAGTTGACGGGCTGTTACCAAGGTGTATTTCCCTAATTCAGGCTTCATATCAGGATTTGCAAGAAATACTTCTTTTTCACGCTCCAAGATCTGTAACCCAACCAATGCACCGCCAAGATCACCTGTCACGCATAGAATGTCATTTTCTTTTGCCCCAGATCTGTAGGAAATCTGCTCTGGCTTTGCTTCGCCAATCGCAGTAACTGAGATCACCAAACCACTTCTTGAAGCTGTGGTATCACCGCCCACTAGGTCGACTCCATAGTGCTCACACGCAGCATGAATTCCTTCGTACAATGCATCAATCGCCTCCACAGAAAATCTGTTAGATAAGGCGATACTTACTGTGATCTGCTTAGGAATAGCATTCATAGCCGCCACATCTGATACGTTTACAGCTACAGCCTTAAAGCCTAAATGAGGCAATGGAATATAAGAGAGATCAAAATGAACGCCTTCCACAAGTAAATCCGTGGTGACAACTTTGACCATATCTCCGGCTTCAAGCACTGCAGCATCGTCTCCAATACCTCTCAAAGTGCTGGAATTTCGAATAATTACTTTTTCATTCAGGTGATCGATCAAGCCGAATTCACCCAAATCGCTTATTTCTGTTCTCTTTTCTGACATATCTTTAAGTCTCCTGCAAAGCCGCAGAGGCGCTAATTTTTAATTTTAATCGATTGATTTCTCCTGCAAATTTTGGATTTTAGAGTGACGATGTACAGGATGCAAAGCACAGTTGGAGTTATTTACAAAACTACTTCCACACCTTACCACATCACCTTATTTATCACCGGAACTATTCAATGTTTAACACTGACTAGTGAATGCCAAATAATGAGGTAACTACCTCTCCTGACACAACTCAATCAATACACCATTTGTGCTCCGAGGATGCAAAAATACCACTAATTTATTATCTGCTCCCAGTTTTGGTATTTCATTCAGGATTTCGAAGCCCTCACTTTTCAGCCGCTCCACCTCCTCCACGATATCTTCTACATCAAATGCAATATGGTGCACTCCTTCTGACCTGCGCTCTAGATGTTTCGCAATCGGACTAGATGAGTCAGTCGCCTGAAGTAATTCGACTTTAGTGTCACCCACTTGAAAGAAAGAAGTTGACACTTTTTCACCATCCACTTCCTCGCTTTTGAAGTGGGCCTTTCCCAGTAGCTTCGCAAAAAGCTCGTTTGACCTCTTTAGGTCCTTTACTGCTATCCCGATGTGCTCAATTTTCCTCATGGTTATATTTGCTATATTTGCATTGAATCTTTTTGGGAGCAATACTGTTTTCCCCATACTTCAACTTAAGACAAAGTAATAAATAAAGATATGATAATCGTTTCTGACAAAGCCAAAGAGCGCATCCTAGAGCTCAAAAAAGAGGAAGGACGCGCAGAAAATGAAAATATTAGAGTTTCTGTAAAAGGTGGTGGCTGCTCCGGTCTGATGTATGACCTGGGATTTGACGGCGCTCAGGTAGATACTGATCATGTATTTGAAGATAAAGGAGTAAAAATCTTAGTAGATAGGAAAAGCTTACTTTATCTGGCAGGAACTACGCTGGAATTTACAGATGGACTGAATGGAAAAGGCTTCCAATTCGTCAATCCAAATGCTAGCAGAACTTGCGGATGTGGCGAAAGCTTCTCAGTATAAACTGAAATAGTATACAAACAGTAGAAGGCGACCCTATCAGGTTGCCTTTTTTAGTGCATTTTTCACCTCAATCCTTACCTTTGCCCACTAGAGAATTAACCCAGATTATGGAAGAGCAAATCAAAAAAATCCAACTCAATGACTTGCACGTTGCCCTTGGTGGTAAAATGGTGCCTTTTGCAGGATATAATATGCCTGTGCGTTACAGCTCTGATAATGAAGAGCACCTTTGCGTGAGAAATGGCGTCGGCGTTTTTGATGTGTCCCATATGGGTGAATTCATGGTGGAAGGCCCAGAGGCTTTAAACCTGATACAAAAAGTAACGTCAAACGATGTCTCTAAGATTGTGAATGGACAAGCGCAGTACTCTTGCTTCCCAAATGAAACAGGGGGAATCGTAGATGATCTGATCGTTTACAAGTTTGAAGGCGAAAAGTACATGCTCGTCGTGAATGCTTCAAACATTGATAAAGACTGGGCTTGGGTAAATGAGCACAATTCAATGGGCGCCACGCTCACTAATATTTCTGATCAACTTTCACTTTTTGCAGTGCAAGGCCCAAAAGCCATCGAAGCTGTACAAGCGTTGACACCAGTCAACCTTTCAGAAGTGAAATTCTATCATTTCACTGTTGGAGAATTTGCAGGTGTACAGGATGTAATCATCTCTGGAACTGGTTATACCGGTTCTGGTGGATTTGAGATCTACGTGAAAAATGAAGATGCTGAGCATGTTTGGAAGGCTATTTTCGAAGCTGGAAAAGACTTTGATATCAAGCCAATCGGTCTTGGTGCTAGAGATACGCTCAGAATGGAAATGGGCTATTGCCTTTATGGTAACGACATCACAGACACCACTTCTCCTCTGGAAGGAGGACTTGGCTGGATCACCAAATTCACAAAAGAATTCACCAATTCTGAAGCGCTGAAAGCTCAGAAAGAAGCTGGCGTTACGAAGAAATTGGTTGGCTTCATCATGCAAGAAAGAGGTATTCCCAGAGGACATTATCCTATTGTGGATGCTGCTGGCGAGGTGATCGGAGAAGTAACTTCTGGAACTCAATCGCCAAGCATGAGCGTAGGAATTGGTTTGGGTTATGTCAAAACAGAATTCAGCAAGGCTGGAACTGAAATTTTCATCCAAGTAAGAAATAAGAACCTTAAAGCCCAAGTGGAGAAACTTCCACTTCTGAAAGCATAATGAAACAAGTAGAGATCTGCTTCAGTCCAGAATTGATTCACTTGCATGAGCTGCAAGGCAAAATAGTGGTAGTGGTCGATATTTTTCGTGCCACTTCCACCATGATTGCTGCGCTGGCACATGGAATTTCGGAAATAAAAACCTGCGCTGATTTGGAAGAATGCCGAGCGATGGCATCCCAAGGTTATTTAATCGCCGGAGAAAGGAATGGCATCAAGGCAGATGGCTTCCAACTGGGAAACTCTCCTCTGGCTTACCTTGATGGTGAGTATCATAGTCAAAAACTGGCTATGACCACCACCAATGGCACACTTGCAATTTCTAAATCGACTGGAGCTGAGGAGATTTTAATAGGTGCATTCCCAAATCTTCAGGCGACAGTGAACTACATCCAGTCCAAAGATAAAGATGTACTGATACACTGTTCCGGCTGGAAAGGAAAATTCAATCTAGAAGATTCTCTTTATGGTGGAGCATTGGTAAAAGCACTAGAAGCAACCCATGAAGCTGAGGATGATGGAGCAATTGCGATGAAATCTCTGTATGAAAAGGAAGGTCATGATTTAAAGAGATTTCTTTCTCAAGCATCCCATGCTAAACGCCTTCAAAATCACAACATCGATTCAGATATCAACTTTTGCCTGACTTTGGATTTATTCAGTTTGGTAGGCAAAGTGGAAGATGGAATTTTGACAGGCATAAGACAATAGGCAGTTAAAATGCCTCTCCAAAAGTAAAGTAAAACTGAAGATCCTCTCCAGGTGAATGAGCTAAATCTAGACGCAGATTTAGCTTTTTCTTTTTGGAGAGTTGAAATCTCCCACCAACACCATACGTGAGTTTTGTACTTTGAAATTGAAATTTATTCTCAGCAGAAAATACATTTCCAACTCCCGAGAAAAGCACCGCCCCCCACCTAGGCAGAAATTTATATCGATATTCTCCCTGAAGCATTAGTGAATTTTGATCTCTATACTTTCCTTCAAAAAGGCCTCTCATGCGCTTATTGCCACCCATACTTGCTAGCGAAAAAAAAGGGGATTCCTCCTGAAGTGAATTCAGAATAAAAATTGGTGGCAATCACCTGATTTTCTTTAATCGAAAAAAGCTTTCTTAAATCCACTACCAGTCGATTGTAGTTAAAGTCACTCCCCACGTACCTACCGTATTGTTGAAAACTTAACTCTGCGTAATTCCCATCTTGAAGATAAAGCTGATTGTCTCGGGAATCATAAACGAGCAAAGGACCAACCCCACTCACTATACCTCCCTGATTGCCAATAAATCCATCGTTAATTATTTGACCAGATGGGTTTAGATCGTAAATAACATAGTTGTCAAATCCCTAGCGAATTCCCAAGTATAGATCTGATACTATTTTACGGGCATAATCAAACTGAACTCTAGGATATTTAGCAGAATAACTCTCCTGATCACTTTCTGAGACCTCATTTCCAACTCCATAGAAATAATACACATAGCGATACCATCCTATTTCACCGATAAAAAGATCCTTGTTTGATGGTGTAAAAACTCTCCAACTTGCATAGGTCAAAATTTGATTTCTCAGAGAATATGCCACTCCTACAGTGACTAGACTTTCATAGGTGTCTTTATTTGCGAGTTTAAATGTACCTACAGCCCCTGCCCCGAAAACCCATTTCGTCTCAGGAGTGTAATACACCAATGGCAATACAGAAATGGTCGGTTTGTCACTCTTACCAACTCCATCGGAATCAACTTTTTGAGCTAGGCAATTGAATGAAATAATAAGAAACAGGAATAAAAATCTCACATTGAAATGTACGTAAGTCAATTCACAAGGGATCAGCGTATTGGTAATTTTCTTAAACTTTATAATCTTTAGACTACGTGAATTAAGGTCATTTTACAAAAAATATACTTTTCTAAACTAACGGCTAAAAATGGCGTTTACGGATTAGCTTAACCACTAGACCAACCAACTAATAGCTATGAAAAACGGCACAATGATCCAGTTTTTCCATTGGTATTCTCCTGAAGATACCCTTTGGAAAGAGGTAAAAGAAAAAGCAGAATATCTCGGAAATATCGGGATCACAAGTGTCTGGCTTCCCCCTGCTTCCAAGGGTGAAAAAGGCGGAATGAGTGTAGGATATGACACCTATGATTTATTTGACTTAGGAGAATTTGACCAAAAAGGCTCAGTAAGAACTAAATACGGCACCAAAGACGAATTTATTGAAGCCACCCAAGCGCTTCATGAAAGAGGAATTCAATTTATTGTTGATTTAGTCTTCAATCATAAAGCTGGTGCAGATGAAACTGAGGTAGTGAAAGCGATAAAAGTTAGTGAAGAAAATCGCCTTAAAAATATCTCAGAACCACATGAAATAGAAGCGTATACGAAATTTACTTTCCCTGGAAGAAACGGGGAATATTCCAAATTCATATGGGATAGACAATGCTTCAGTGGGGTGGATTATGATCATCGCAAGCAGGAGAGCGGCATATTCAATTTTTTGAGCGAATATGGAGATGATTGGGAAAATATGATTGACGACAAGAAAGGAAATTTTGACTATTTGATGTTCTGTGATATCGAATTTAGGAATCCAGCCGTTCGAGAGGAACTTTTGAATTATGCAACCTGGCTCCACGACCTTATCTACTATGATGGCGTTCGCCTAGATGCAGTAAAGCATATCCCTCCACAGTATTTCAAGGAATTTCTTCACTTACTAAGAGAGCGCACAGGAAAGGAAATCTTTGCTGTGGGTGAATATTGGGCTCCAGGCGATCTGGAATTGCTTCAGCGATACATTGAGGCAACAGAAAGTACGATGAGTGTATTTGATTCAGCCTTGCAACATAATCTTCATAAAGCATCAAATTCTGGTATTGCCTTTGACCTTCGTACTATTTTCGATGAATCTCTGGTCGCTCATAACCAAGCATTGGCTGTTACCCTAGTCGACAATCACGACACTCAACCACTTCAAGCGCTTGAAGCTCCAGTGGAAGCTTGGTTTAAACCGCTGGCTTATGCTCTTATTTTGCTTCGCAAAGATGGTTATCCATGCGTTTTCTACCCTGACCTTTTTGGTGCGAGTTATTGGGACAAAGGAGAAGATGGCCAGGATTATGAGATCTTCATCAACAGGATAGATGAATTAGAACCTTTGCTTTATGCACGAAAGGATTTTGCTTTTGGAACTCAGCGCGATTATTTTGAGCAAGCAAATGCGATTGGCTGGATAAGAGAAGGTGATGAGGATCACTCAGGCTGTGCTGTTGTCATGTCAAATGGTGATGGCGCAACAATCTCTATGGAGATCGGCACACGGTATTCAGGAAGAAGTTTCCGTGATATGCTTGGAAAAATTCCAGATGAAGTTTGGGTAAATGAATCAGGCTGGGCAGACTTCCACTGTGCGCCTGGATCCGTTTCTGTGTGGACGGAAGTGATATAAGGTACTCTGATTATCCGCATCTGATAGCTATCGCATGATGCCAGAAGCCATAGTCTCCTTTCTTTACAGACTGCGTGACCGAAGCGGTTTAAATTCTAGGATGGAGCATATACTATGATACTCCCAACTCGTTAGTGATACAAGTACGGATATACAAATAATATAATTAGAAACAGCTGACAGAAACCGTCAGCTCTTTTTCTATTTCAGCTCTTTTAGCACTAGATGGCCTTAATCAACTTTTATCTACGCAACAAATAGTATAAATTAACTAGCTGAAACTAAAGTGGAATATGGAATACAAATTTTTAAAACAAGCACTGCTAGTCGTTTTATTGGGATCAACCTTTTTGTCTGGTTTTGCCCAATCAAGTAAACCCAACGTTCTTTTAATTGCGGTAGATGATCTTCGCTCTGAGTTGGGACATTTTGAAAACAGCTCCATCATCACTCCAAATCTCGACAAGCTAGCTTCCGAAGGCGTGAGTTTCACCAATCATTTTGTGCAGGTTCCAACCTGCGGAGCTTCTCGTGCAGCTTTTCTCACAGGAAAAAGACCGAACAGAACAGCTGAATTGGGCAACAACATCATGGCCGATGAATTCCCAAATAAACCAGAATCGGAGAATCCAGAGACTTTCATCCATCATCTCAGGAGAAATGGATATCATACGGTAGGTATAGGGAAAATTTCTCACTCGGCGGATGGCTATGTTTATGGGTACGAAGAAGAAGTTTCAGACCAAAAAGAATTGCCCTATAGCTGGGATGAGTTGCTTTTTGATCATGGAAAATGGGGAACTGGTTGGAATGCCTTTTTTGCATATGCTGATGGGGAAAATCGCCAAAGCATGAAAAAACAAGTCAAGCCTTATGAAGCTGGTGAAGTGGATGACCTCGGATATCCAGACGGGTTAACGACTCAGTTGGCAATTAAAAAACTTCGAGAACTCAAAAATCAAGATCAACCATTTTTCCTGGGAGTTGGTCTATTCAAGCCGCACCTGCCTTTTACGTCTCCAAAAAAATACTGGGATCTCTACGATAAAAATCAGCTATCTATAGCAAAGAACCCCGAAAAACCCCAAAATGTAGCAAATGCCAGTCTAATGGAAAGTGGCGAGTTCAACGGGTATTTACTAGGCGAAGAGAAAGCGGGATTGGACTATGTTCTTTCTGATGCGTATGCCAAGAAATTAAAGCATGCATATTACGCTGCTGCAAGTTATTCCGATGCTCAAATAGGTTTGATACTAGACGAACTGAAAGAACTGGACCTGGATCAAAATACGATTGTGATCGTGTGGGGAGATCACGGCTGGCATCTTGGGGAGCAGCAAATATGGGGTAAGCATACGCTTTTTGAAAACGCGCTGAATAGTGCGCTGATTTTCAAAATACCAGGTTCAAAAGTCAGTAAGATCGACAGCTCAATCGTAGAATCAGTAGATATCTATCCTACACTTTTATCACTTTTAGGAATAGAAAATCCTGAAGGCTTGGATGGAGAAAGTTTTGTGAATCTATTGAACTCCCAAGACCCTCAAACTGGAAATGTGGCCTATTCCTATTATCATCAAGGCATATCCATGAGAACGGATCGGTATAGATTGACGAAGTATTTCAGGGATGCGGAACCGACTATTGAGTTATATGATCATCAGACTGACCCGCTAGAATCAGTAAATATCGCCACCGCAAACCCTGAGATTGTTGCAGAGTTGCTTCCTTTACTGGAAAAAGGGAATACGGGGCTTTACGATAAAAAGTAAGTCCTCGCCTACTTTAGTTTCTCATTATTCTTATGCCGATCGATGTCACGAACGTTCTTCTTTTCGAAGTTCTTCTTCATGGCTTCTGTAAGATCCACACCGGTTTGATTGGCTAAACAAATTAGAACCCAAAGCACATCAGCCATTTCATCTCCAAGATCCTCGCCTTTGTCTGATTCTTTGAACGATTGCTCTCCATAAGTTCGGGACATGATTCTAGCCAATTCTCCCACTTCTTCCATCAAAATCGTCATATTGGTCAGTTCATTGAAATACCGAACGCCAACTGTCTTTATCCACTGATCTACTTGTTGTTGTGCTTCTTTTAAAGTGATTTCCTCTTTCATGTTCAAATTTATTTAGTCAAAATTAACAATGTATCGACGTACAACTAGAGGAAATCGCAGCTAAAAGGATCGGTTATTGTTAAACGACTGCTTTTGAATGAGAGAATAAGGGGTTTTGATGCTTTAAAAAGCTATCCTCGAAGCAAACACAGATTACATGAACAGTTATTTTGAAGCCATCAGAACTTCAATCATTTATTTTCCTTTGATTGCGTTGGCAAGCATTGTCCCCTATGCCTATTTTCAATACAAAAAAATAGGCTATGTTCAGTTTAACCGAAGCTTAGTTTTATACATTTTCGCATTTTATGCGATGACAGCTTTCTTTCTCACTGTTCTTCCGCTCCCAGTGATTTCGGAAGGATTTTGCGAATTCAGAATAGGAAAAGTAATTCCTAGCTTTTTCCCTTTTCGGTTTGTAAAAGACACTTTCCATGAAGTTCAAGGCAATATTTCTCTTTTCAGCATTGTAAAAAGTTCCACTTTTATGGTAACTGCTGCTAATGTATTGCTCCTGATGCCTCTTGGATTTTTTCTTAGATATTTATTCCAAATCAAAAATGCAGGTATAGCGACACTTATAGGTTTTTTGGCCTCCTTATTCTTTGAAGTCACCCAACTCACAGCACTTTATGGATTGTATCCATGCAGGTATCGCCATTTTGAGGTGGATGATTTGATTACTAATACTTTTGGATGCTTCATTGGGTTTGTCATTGCTAAATATTCTAACGTACTGCCAAACGTATCGAAAAAGCCATTGCTAGATAGAACTGAAGTCACCTTGACACAGCGATTTTTGGCAATCTTTGTAGACTCCTTATTGGTGATTTTATTTGCCGCATACCTCATCGAGGGACTTTCTGAAAATGTATGGCTACTATCTTTGATGAAAGTTGGATTGCTTTTTTTCTATTTTATTTTCGTTGGCAAAATGACCAATGGCCAGACGTTGGGTAAGAAGCTACTTGGCATTCGAATCATCAGAATGGATGGTCTCAAGCTCACATACAAAGACTTAATTGCCAGATACGGCGTATTTTTGATCCTACCGTTCTTGGCCGGAGAAGTTTCTAAATTTTTGATTGACACCCGATTTGATGACAAATTCTACTTATTCCTGTATTTACTCTTTCTAGCTATTTGGTTCTTCGGAACGGTCTTGGTTACTTTTATCCGAAAAGATCACAGAGGCTGGCTTGATAGATTTGCTCACACGACTCAAGTTTTAGCACGCAGTGATTATCCCAAGTAGACAGGCTTCCTAAAAAATTTTGCAATATAAATAGATCATTCTTAAAAAGTTTTGATAATGTTTCAAAATGAAGGCTTAAATTCAAGCGTGCAATTAGACTAATGTCACTGCCACTTTAGATAAAAACCACCACATCTTAACCTATGAGAAATTTTATCACCCTCCTTTTCACCCTCGTTATCGCTGTTTCCTGCTCCACTAAAGAAGAGACAAAGCCACTTCCTCGTATTGCCATTGCAGGATTAGCGATAGAGTCCAGTACTTTTTCTCCTGCGACGAGTGATGTAGCAGCCTTCCGAACTAGGGAAGGAGTGGATGTTTTTAATTATTATCCGTTCCTTGATTCTGCCTCAGCAGACAGAGGTAGAGCCGAATGGTTTCCGACGCTCAGAGGTCATGCTATTCCAGGCGGAATCGTGACTCGTGAGGCATACGAAGAACTTGTAGGCAAAACACTGGATATGCTGAAAGAAAACTTGCCATACGACGGACTTTTCTTCGATATCCACGGAGCAATGAGCGTGGTGGGATTGGATGATCCAGAAGGTGATTTTATCATTCGCGTGCGAAAAGTTGTCGGGCCAGAAACGTTGATTTCTACCTCTATGGATTTGCATGGAAATGTATCTTGGAGATTGGCAGAAAATACAGATTTGATCACTTGCTATAGAATGGCTCCGCATGAAGATGCAATAGAATCTAAGCAACGAGCAGTTGAAAACATGCTAGACAGACTAGAAAGTGGGAAAGGAAAGCCAGCCTATAAAGCTTGGATCCCTGTTCCGATTTTACTTCCAGGCGAAAAGACGAGTACTAGAATTGACCCTGGCATGAGTCTATATGCGAAAGTAGATCCCATGACAAAGAAAGAAGGCGTGATCGATGCTGCGATTTGGATCGGTTATGCTTGGGCAGATGAACCTAGAAACCATGCAGTGGTAATGGTAACTGGCGATGATGAGAAAGCAGTGACTGCGTCGGCTGAGGAGCTTGCCCAAAGCTTTTGGGATGTGCGTGATGAATTTGAATTCGTAGCTCCCGTTGCAACTTTGGATGAAAGCCTAAAAATGGCACTAGCGAGTGACAAAAAACCATTTATGATCTCTGATATGGGTGACAACCCAACTGCCGGTGGTGCTGGAGATGTGACTTGGACTTTAACGGAAATCCTAAAAAGACCAGAATTCAAATCTGAAAATGGCCCAACTCTAATTTATGCTTCTATCCCAGGACCTGAATTTGTAGAGAAAGCGATCGCTGCAGGAGTTGGTGGGAAAGTGGAAGGAACTGCTGGCGCAGCAATCGATAATAGATTTGCTCCGCCAGTAATGCTGAAAGGAACAGTGGAAGCGATCAAAGAAGGCGACAGTGCCGCAGAGGTAGAAGTAGTAGTGAAAGTTGGTTCAGTACACGTGATCGTAACCAAAAAGCGCAAGCCTTATCATAACGAAAGTGATTTTACTAACCTTGGTTTAAAGCCAAGAGAAGCTAATATCATAGTGGTAAAAATCGGTTATTTGGTTCCTGATCTTTATGATATGCGAGCGGATTGGGTCATGGCGTTGACGCCTGGCGGAGTAGATCAGGATCTGGAAAGATTAGGCTACAAGCGCATCAATCGCCCAATGTTCCCACTGGACAAGGATATGGCAGATCCAGATTTGAAAGCTAAATTGGTTCCTGCATCGGATAAGTTGGGAAAATAATTACAACGAGAAATTCATAGGAAAATCATTCTTAACTCTAATATCTAGCATCTAGCTACTCTAAAAAATGATGAACGCAAAACCATCCTCCGTCGAAGAATATCTAAGCTGGTGCTCTCCAGAAGTGAGAGAAAAGCTAGAGCAAATGCGAACTACGATCATTAAAGCTATCCCAAAGGCCAAGGAAGTCATCAGCTACCACATGCCCGCCTACAAAACCACTGAAGTGCTGGTCTATTTCTCTGCTGCTAAAAGACACATCGGTTTCTATCCTTCGAGTAGCGGCGTGCTCGCATTCAAAAAAGAACTAAAGAAATACCTGACAACCACTGGGACCATACAATTTCCACTGGACAAGCCTTTACCTCTTAAGTTGATCGCTGAAATCTCTTTATTCAGAGCTGCCGAAGCCGAAGCGAAAATAGAGTTAAAGAAGAAAAAAGTATGATCTGAATCAATAATCTGAAACTAGATGAAATGGTATTTCGCTATTTCAGAGCTTTAGTGTCTGAGGACCATTTTTACACCCAGCCTTGCCGAGCTGGACTAGAATATTTTTTTGCTTTCAGCCCTATTTTAATAAGCGGCTTTTTCGTGTCTCACGAATGGCCAAAAAATCTGCATCTACTGCTACGCCACCGTTCGTGTCTCACGAACGGTTAAAATTCAAAGTCCCACGATAAACTGCCTTCTCAAGGTAGAAATCTGTAGCCGCTGCGGTTAACTATCTAACCCAACACCTTCCGAGTTGCCTCAAGAAAACTGTCAATCTCCGCCTTGCTATTATAAATATGAGTTGAAATTCGGATAGCGTCCAACTTGCTTTCTGGCACTTGACGTATGCGGAAACCTTCCTTGCTGATCAATCCCGCCGCTTCTTGATAGTCTCTGTTTTTCGGTTTGAAGGTGACCATACTTATCCGAGATTCTGGTTCGGATGAACTCAAAATATCTAGCTGAGAGCTCATTTCAGAAAGTCCATCATACAAATATTGATTTAGCTCCCGCAATCTGTTTTCTATTTTCCCTTTCCCTACTTCTTTTTGAAAATCTACCGCTGCCACAGCTCCGCGCATCATCGGCAAACTTTGGCTTCCATAGTCAAAACGATGAGCTGTAGGGACGTATCCTTTCAACTCCGGTGGATTTTGGTACATATCCCAACCTACATCAGAATATGCTCCTACCTGATACGCTTGTATCTGATCCAAAATCTCCTCACGAACAAAGAGGAAGCCCGTTCCATTTGGTCCCAAAACCCACTTGTGATAGCTACTGGCATATAAGTCACAACCCAGATCGTGAAGATCAAGATCAAATGTCCCAGCACCATGTGCTCCGTCGATTGCCGTGAATATCCCTTTGCTTCGGGCAAATGCTGAAATCTCCTTGATCGGAAAAACCAATCCCGTTGTACACGTAACATGTGGAATCGCAATAACTTTGGTTTTGGAAGTCACTAAGCTTTTGATTAATTCAAAGTTCTCCTCCTGAGTCGCTTTCGGTTCAAATGGCTTCAACACAATCCCATCCAATTTGGCCCGATTGAGCCAAGGAAGCGCATTTCCCACGTGCTCATGTAAGGTAATGATCACCTCATCTCCAGCTTTCAGCCGAAGCCCCCAAGTCATGATGTTAATTCCTTCCGTAGTATTATGAGTCAGAGAAATCTCTGAAGTTTTGATTCCAACAAATTCCGCCAATTTCTCACGCTCTGGCTCAATATGACCATATTCTCCGCTTGTGTTTGTCTCAATAAAAGAACGTTGCAAAGCTTCCAAAACCACAGTGGGTGAAGGTCCGAAAGTTCCATTATTCAAGTAAACCCTACTTTCTTTCAGTGGAAATTGCTTACGCAAGGCATTCCAAAACTCCTCTCCTTGCAGAAACTGGTTTATTGATTTCGTAGTAATTTGAGCGGGAGAATTGAAAGAGATTAAGCCTGGAATGGCTATTCCTGCGCTTAATCTTTGGATAAATGATCTTCTACTTTTCATAAGGTCGGTGGCTGTCTTATGATTTAGAAAATGATCTCCATTAAATCAAACCGAATACTACTAGCTTGTCAAAAAAGAGGTTGGTCGGAATTTTTTTTTACCGCCAAGGTTACAGAAATTAACACAGAGGCTACAATTTGATTTTAGTTAATTCTACCTCTTTGTGATTCAAACAATTCTAATTATTACAAAAATCTTTGTCAGACTGATCGCCAGTCCCAAGATAGACGAGCACATTTCCGTGGTTTGTAGCCGACAGAATACTCAACTAGTAATGGCCTGTGAAGTCACAGGCCATGGAAGCAAAACTTGTGAATAAATATTTGGTTACCCTAGCGCGTCGATTACTTTTTTCAACCTATCCCGCACTTCTACAGCTACAGGCGCTAACGTATCATTCTTGACTCCCATCATGGACACAACTGGATCCACAGCTGACACTTCGATTTGACCAACTTCCTTTTCTTGGACAATAACGTTGCATGGGAGCATCAAACCGATTTTGTCTTCGGCTAACAAAGCTTTGTAGGCACTAGGCGGATTACATGCTCCTAAAATTTGATAGTTATGAAAATCTACATCCAGTTTCTTCTTGAGCGTGGCCTTCATATCGATAGTTGTCAGCACCCCAAATCCTTCTTTTTTTAATTCTTCTGTGACTTTTTCTATCACTTGATTGAAGTCTCCCTGTATCGTGGTTGTTATATAGTAGTTCATATGTTTTTTTTATGCAAAAAGGAAAATTCTGCCTCAAAGAATTGTGACTTATGTCACTCTAAACCACTTTCCCACCTCTTAACAATTTAGCAGTCACAGATAAATAGTACTATAAAAGAGCCCAACTGTCATATACTTACCTCTGAGATAACAGAGGTTTAAGCAGAGATCGTAAACTATCTCATTAAGAAGAGCAAAGTGATTCATTATGCTCTCACCTAGATACTACTACTGGTATTACTAAAAAAGTAAGCAATACCGGAGAGTGAGGCTTTTTTCTAATTGACACCAAAATTTACACACAAACTCTTTCTTCTAAGGGTAACATTAATCTGTGCCCTCTGTGAAAACTCAGTGACCACTGCAGGTAAAATCCTTTCAAAACATCTCAATAAATCGCATCTTAAAACAGATTAACCTTTCCAACCCAAAATGCTCCATTACCTTCTTATTCTACTTTTCGTCTTCAATCCATTTTTCACAAATCAAGAAAAGGCTTCACCGTGGTCTATCTCGCACAGGCCAAATATATCAGCTGATTATTTTGCAAAAGAACGGGCACGAGTGATACGACTAGCGGACCAATACGCATGCTTAAAACCTATCACGGTAACTGCCGAGTCCAGTCCCCGAAGTGCTGGCGGAATTCATGACTTCTATTCCGAAGGAGATTATTGGTGGCCAGATCCAGCAAATCCAGATGGGCCATATATCCAACGGGATGGGCTGACTAATCCCGATAATTTCACCGCACATCGTGAAGCAATGATCCGATTTAGTCAGATTTCAGGAGCTCTGGCTTCAGCTTATTTGGTGACCAAAGAGGATAACTATGTGGAAGCTTTGGCACCGCATCTGAAAGCATGGTTTATAGACGAGGCTACGAAGATGAATCCAAACTTGCGCTATGGACAAGCAATAAAAGGCAAGGTAACCGGGCGTGGTATCGGCATCATTGACACGATCCAACTCATGGAAGTGGCGAAAGCCATCGAAGCTGTGGAAGGATCTTGCGTAATAACCGATTCTGAAATTCTCCAGATGAAGGCATGGTTTGGGGAATACTTAATTTGGATCACGACCCATCCTTATGGGATTGCTGAACGGGATCATGGCAACAATCACAGTGTATGCTGGGCGATGCAGGCAGCCGTTTTTGCGCACCTAGTCGGAAACCTAGAAGTGCTGGAATACTGCAAAGAAATGTATAAAACAGTGCTTTTGCCGGATCAAATGTCAACAACAGGCAGTTTTCCGCAGGAAATCAAACGCACCAAACCATTTGGCTATTCTCTCTTCACCCTCGACGCCATGGCTACGCTCTGTCAGGTCTATGCGTCGGAAACCGAAAATTTATATGATTACCATACCCCCGATGGAAAATCACTGGCTTTGGGAATATCATTTCTCTATCCTTATGTAGCAGACAAAGATTCTTGGCCTTATCAAAAAGATGTAATGTATTGGGACAAATGGCCCGTGCGGCATTCCTTTCTACTTTTTGGGGGATTGGCGTTTGATCAAGAAAACTACATACAACTCTGGAACAGGCTGGATGCTGACTTTGATACACCTGAAGTCATCCGCAATATGCCTGTGAGATTTCCACTGCTTTGGGTGAATGGAGAATGATTTATCAAAAAAAATCCTTATTGAATTGATCATTTTGAATTCAAAAACAGCTATCTAAAACCTTTTAGAACATTTTTATGTAAATTCCACTATGAAGACTATAACACTGAGAGTTCCAGAAAGCGTAGAACTTTCTGAGTTTGACTACTTGATGGCTTTGGCATCAAAGCTATATGAAGACGGAAAATTTTCTGCGGGACAAGCAGCTGAGCTTGTAGGTATATCAAAGCAAACCTTCATCGAAACTCTTGGTAAGTACAATGTTTCACTTTTTAGCGAATCGATAGAGGAATTAAACGCTGACATTGCAAATGCTTAGGAGCATTGTAATTTCAGACACAAGCAGTCTAATTGTACTAACCAAAATCGGTCAACTTGACCTCCTACCTAAATTATACTCCCAAATAATCACTTCACCTGAAATTGTTTCTGAATTTGGAAACCCTCTTCCATATTGGATTCAGGTAATCAAAGTCAAAAATTTAGATCTCAAAAGTCTCTTGAACTTCAGTTAGATCTAGGAGAAGCAAGTGCCATTGCCTTAGCCCACGAGATTCCTAATTCTACTTTAATTCTAGACGATTTAAAGGGAAGAAAAGCAGCCAAATTGCTCAAAATGAAATTTACAGGTACTCTTGGCATACTTGCAAGAGCAAAAAGTGAAGGGTTAATTCCATCGTTAAAACCTATTATTGACAAATTGCTGGAAACCAATTTCAGGATTTCTGCGCAACTAATAGAAGAACTTTTAAAGAAATATGATGAAATATAATCTCCTACTATTCTTTTTTTCTACCACCTTATTCTTTGCCCAAGGCCAAACTGAAAAGTCATTTGAAAGTCTATCAGAACAAACTGCCTCAAAACTCAAAACCTCAGGTATAGTCCATTACGCTGACTTTGGGGCAAAAGGCGATGGCAAAACCGATGATATGGAAGCAATCGCAGCAACTCATGAATTCGCTAATACGCACGGACTGTTAGTGAAAGCGGACGACGAATCCACCTATTACATCGGTGGAAAAGAACGCACAGCCATCATTCAGACCGACACCGATTTTGGAACAGCTTCCTTCCTGATTGACGATACGGAGGTAGAAAATAACAATGCGGCTATTTTCCTTGTCAAGTCAAGCCATGAACCTTATAAGCTTGAAGGAATAACTTCACTGAAAAGAAATCAGGAGAAAATCAACATAAAATTACCCAAATCAGCTCTGATCACTGTTATCAATTCCAATGTAAATCATTACATACGGTTTGGACTGAATCCAACAAATGGATCTCCGCAGACAGATATTTTCCTTGTAGATAAAGACGGAAATGTGGATACAAACGCTCCCATCATTTGGGACTTCAATGAGATCACGGAGATCACTGCACGACCTATAGACGAAAAGACATTGACCATCACGGGAGGACTTTTCACCACAATTGCCAACAGAGAAGAATCGGAGTACAATTACTACAGCCGAAACCTCTCCATACAGCGCTCCAACGTGATAGTAAATGGCATTGAACACCGCATCACAGGTGAAGGAGACCATGGCGCGCCCTATGGCGGATTCATCAATATTAGCAATTGCGCCAACGTCACAGTGAAGAATACCATCCTCACGGGACACAAAACTTACAAAACTATTGGCAGAGCAAACAAGTCCGTCTCCATGGGTACTTACGACATTTTAGTGGGTCGCGCCTTGAATGTATCCTTTATCAACTGTAGTCAGACAAATGACATCAACGACAGCGAGTATTGGGGAATTATGGGCTCCAACTACTGCAAGAATCTACTTTTCGACAAATGCACCCTTTCCCGCTTCGATGCCCACATGGGCGTGGCAAATGCTACCATCCGAAACTCGACGCTTGGACACATGGGAATCAATGCGATTGGTAGTGGCACTTTCCTCGTGGAGAATTCGGAGGTCCGAGGAAGAAGTCTGATCAACCTTCGTCCCGACTATGGAAGTACCTGGCAAGGGGAATTAATCATCCGCGACTGTTCTTTCGTGCCTGCCGGAGGCAAACAGACCAGCGCGGCATTGATCAGCGGGTACAATACAGGTCAGCATGACTTCGGCTACACTTGCTTTATGCCAGAAACGATAACAATTGAAAACCTTCATATCGACGACTCCAATCATCCGGCCGATTATCAGGGACCCGCCGTTTTTGGAAATTTCAATCCAGAAATGAATGATGATTCTTATCGTGAGCAGTTTCCCTACGTCAAGACCAAAGAAGTAATTCTCAAGAACGTGACCACTTCTAGTGGGAAGGAATTGAGGGTAAGTGATAATGAGGTGATGTTTAAGGGGGTGAGGGTTAAAACTAAATAAGGCGTGGTGAATGAGTTCCTCCACCATGGTCTGTGTCCTCACAGACCACTTATATTTTAACCTAAAATGAAACTGCCCCCCGTTTAGGCGTAGTCAAAACATCGTGATGACTGGGTGGAATTTGCAATTCCACTCTCATATCTTAACCAATTTATAATTCGTTATTCATACCAAAATCAAATTATCAGGCGCATTTCTAGAATCGTAATCTGAAAATTAGGCCTAATTATTAGATTGTAATCGAAATATTAGGCGTATATTTTCGATCATTAGTCGAAATTTAATAGGTTTATAGGATCAATCCCATCGAAATGCTTACCAGAGACCTCCGTCAAGCTATACTAAATGCCTGCTTCAAAGGCAAGGTAATCTTGCTACTTGGTGCAAGACAGGTAGGTAAGACGACCTTGCTTCGGGAAGTTGTAAACCAGCTACAGGTTTCCTACACTTGGTTTAATGCCGATGAGGCAGATATTTTGCAGGCATTTGATTCTTCGGTCACAAGCACGCAGTTGCTACAACTTATCGGCCCTGACAAAACTTTGGTAGTCATTGACGAAGCTCAGCAAATCCCTGATATTGGAAGAAAGCTTAAATTGATCTACGATACTCGACCGGATATCCAAGTGATAGCAACAGGTTCTTCTGCCTTTGACCTTCAAAACCAAACCGCCGAGCCTCTTACTGGAAGAAAAAAGACGTTCCATCTCTTTCCTTTGAGTTACAGAGAAACAGTCATGGCCACATCCACAATGGAAGCAAAGCGGCTGTTGGACACCAGACTTACGTATGGCCTGTATCCCGAAGTGGTCAACAACCCCGGCAATGAAAAGGAAATCCTAGTGGAAATAGCGCAGAGTTACTTGTACAAAGACGTCTTGCAACTCGATTATATCCGAAAGCCCAATCACATCGAAAAGCTGCTGAGGGCTCTTGCCTTCCAAGTTGGTTCGGAAGTCTCTTACAACGAACTTGCCCAAACCATTGGAAATATTGACACTGCAACTGTGGAGAAATACCTTAACCTGCTGGAAAAGGCTTTTGTAATCTTCAAACTCCCAGCTTTCAGCCGAAACCTGAGAAATGAAATCAAAAAAGGGAAAAAATACTACTTCTACGATAATGGTATCCGAAATGTATTGATGAGCAATTTCACTCTTCCAGAAATGCGTCAAGACAAAGGGGCCTTGTGGGAAAATTTCCTGATTTCAGAACGGGTAAAGCACAACGCCTATCAGGGCAGATTTGTCAATACCTACTTTTGGCGTACCCATGACCAGGCGGAAATAGATTATTTAGAAGAAAGCGACGATATCATACAAGCCTATGAATTCAAATGGAAGGATAAAAAGGTCAGGTTTCCGGCTTCTTTTCTTGAAGCGTATCCCAACAATGAGACTGCGATAATCTCCAGAGACAACTTTGAGCGTTTTGCAGGGTTATAACCTTTGCTGGATGATACTCCTTTTTGATGTCGCCCTTTCAGGGCTGATCTATTTATCAATTCCTTCCTTTGCGATGGGCTGCACCCACCGCTGGGATATTGAGCCCTTTCAGGGCTAAAACGATGAAAGCATAACATCCCTGCGCATAA